>OLGD01000030.1_pt1 | contig 238893 bp, 200 predicted proteins | sample 1605311 | NCBI WGS metagenome assembly OLGD01 (sample SAMEA3888917, study PRJEB22519) | human gut metagenome | biome: human gut; feature: human-associated habitat; material: faeces | place: Denmark | collected 2010
GTAATTCCCCCTCATTGGGGATGAAAAACCGGCTCAGGCGGTGCTTGCGTGGCTGTTTTTCGACTTTTGCTTGTGATCCTTGATGTTTTATTCATCATTTTGTGCATGATTGAATGTTCGGGGGATTTGGAGGCGAGTTAATCAGCAGTTCCTTAAATATGGATCCTCTGTTGTTTCATATTTCGAATAATCGAACGAGTAATTGTCTCCATCATATAATTGATTCGGAATTCGGCCATATGTGTCTCCCTCTCTCCAACCAGGAACCCTTATGTTCCCTTGGTTATCATATTCAACCAGTGAAAAACACACATTTAAATAATAAACTGTAGAGTAAGATGATTTTTGAGGATGGATAATACGAGCAGATCACTACTCCCTTGGCTGTAATAATCCTTTCCTTTGCGCTTAAAATGAAAGTCTTTCAAAATTCGATCAATACAATTCAAAAAATCTTGTTGTGTCATGTTTTCGATGGTAAGGCAGAGCGCCTTATATACTCCTTGGCAGGTGAACTTCACGGATCCTTACAATTTGCGGATGATAGTAACTTTCCATGTCGTAGCCCTCTTTTATCAAAGCAGTACGGATGGCAAGATATTGTTCGATGCGATTGATGCAACTGAACAGACCATATTCATTCAGTCCTTGTACAGCAGTTGACAATGCTTTCCGAACCATAGGCGTTTGATCTGTAAAATCTTCATACATGCAAGAGGTCTGCATGTCTGTATCCACATACTCATACCCCAATATATTTTTATGGGGCAGTGACATAGATGCAACAGGAAATTTCGATGGACTTTCTACCAATAAACACCGGATAGGCAGTTTCAGTTTGCTGCAATGCTCTGCATAACGGTATAATAAATCTTGATCATTAACCGTGTACAGACTGAAGATGTCGTCGCTTAACCATTTTTGAGAGATTTCATTTGAAAGCATCATGGAAGTGCTGTCCTCCTCATACTCCAATGGCCATGTGACATATCTTTCAATCCCATAGTACCCGAAGGGAAATATATCATCTGAACTATAATTATCGGGTATATTATTGACCCCTTGTATGATGATGCCATTACTATAGAATACACAATTCATAAGAATCCCCCCTTAATAGCTTGGATTCCAAGGAATATCATATTGTTTTGCCAAATCAATCAATGCTTCAGCGTCATCCATACTTATTCCTGCTTTTTTATAACTTTACATGCAATATTTTGTGAAGCAACTATAAAGCTAAACCGTATAAATTTGATTATATCAACATCACATCTTTCATAAACGGACTCCACATCAAATCGTAGTTCATTTTACTATAATTTCTTCGTTGTCTTCCTGCTTGGTGTGCGAAATCGGCAAAATCTTTAAACTGCTGAGTATTGGATATGTATTTTACAAAGCTACTCAATGATCCCATTATACCACAACCTCTTGATTTTTTCAATTGTCTGCCTCTATATTTCGCAGAAATCAGGTCTGTTTATAACGACCTGCAAGGATTCTCCGCGGTTTCCGTGTGGTGTATCCTGTATAAAATCCGAGAATTGATTTCCGGATTATTGTGTCACTTCTACTTGACTTTTCGGTCGTTCTGTGCTAATATATCCTTGCGGAATTCAATTGCAGACGAAGGAAGGAGAACCTGCCCGTGCGCGGGCGGGGATATGCTATGAGTAACGAGTACAGTGCCGAGGAAAAACGGTTGGCGGTCCTGATAGACGCCGACAACGTCTCCCCCGCCTACATTAAGGTCATTATTGATGAGGCGACAGCGCGCGGTATCGTTACCTATAAGCGCATTTACGCGGACTGGACGCGCAACGAAATGCAGGGCTGGAAATCCGTCCTGCTGGAGTATTCGCTTACGCCCATGCAGCAGTACAGCTACACGACCGGGAAAAACTCTACGGACTCCGCGCTGATTATTGACGCGATGGACATTCTGTACACGGGACGCGTGGAGGGGTTCTGCCTTGTGTCCTCTGACAGCGACTTTACCCGTCTGGCGGCGCGCCTGCGTGAGGCGGGCATGCTGGTCATCGGAATGGGCGAGAAGAAAACGCCGCGTCCCTTCGTCACCGCCTGCAACGAATTCAAATTTATAGATAAAATCGGGAAAACCGCCCAGTCTGCGGATTCCGATTCCGATAAAACTGCCGCTGCACCTGCCGCTGGGCGGGATGCCAGCACCTCGCAGACCGACCTGTCCTCTATCCGCGGAACCATCCTTCAGCAGCTCGCCAACTTCTCGGACGAGGACGGCTGGATGATGGCTTCCCGTATCGGGGATGTCCTGACACAGCGGTACCCTGATTTCGACGTGCGCAATTACGGGCACAAGAAGCTGACCTCCTTTCTCAATTCCTTTGATGATTTCGAACTGCGTACTGCGAATGAGAACAACGCAGACAATCCGAACGGGCATACGGTGTATATCCGCGTAAAGCCTAAGAACGCGAGAAAGCATTGAGGCAGCTCCGCTCTATGACGGCGCGCCTGTGTCGTCGTCGCTACGTGTACTGTCCTGCCGGGACTTGTGCGTTGCGACTCCGGGACTTTTGCATGACGTTTATGACAGGCTCCTGCCTGCATAAAAAACAGCGCAACCGTAAATATATGTCGCGGTACTGACTGTGGCTGCGCTGATACTCGTACCAAAGAAAGGGAATATCATGGAAAGAAAACTGCGTATTGGCGTGTTCGGAGGTGCCAGGGGCAACTCCATGATTCAGGTACTGCTGCATCACCCCGAGGCGGAACTGGTGGCAGTCTGTGATAAGTATACGCCATTGCTTGACCTGGCGCGTCAGAACGCCGAGAATGCTGGATTGCACATTGCGTGCTTTGAGTCCTTTGATGACTTCATCCAGTATGACATGGACGCCGTCGTGCTGGCGAACTATGCGACCGAGCATGCTACCTTTGCCATTCGTTGCCTGAAGGCGGGCAAGCATGTGCTGTCTGAGGTTCTGCCTAGCGAGACGATGGCGCAGGCGGTCGAGCTGATCGAGACGGTGGAGGAGACCGGGCTGGTCTACGCTTACGCCGAGAACTACTGCTACATGGATCTGACCTTTGAAATGTGGCGGCGCTACCGCGAGGGTGACATCGGCGACGTCACCTATGCCGAGGGTGAGTATATCCACGACTGTGCCGCGTGCTGGCTGGACATCACTTACGGCGATCCGAACCACTGGCGCAACCACCTTTGCCCCACCTTCTATTGCACGCATTCGTTGGGACCGATCATGACCATCACCGGGCACCGCCCTGTGCAGGTGGTCGGATTTGAGAATCCGCCCATTGAGGAGTTCTACCACCTTGGTCACGCCGGCGGTCACGCCAGCGGCATTGAGATGGTGACGCTGGACAACGGCGCGACCGTAAAATCCATTCACGGTGCGCTCAAGCGTGAGCCGGCTCAGACTTCCTACAAGGTGTTCGGAACCAAGGGCTTCCTCGGCACCTGCGCGGATGCGGAGGGCGAGAAGGTTCGCCTGTATCAGGAATCTGCCACGCAGACCTGCGCCGGGGAGAACCGCTACATCGTGCCGGAGAAATTCGTCTCGGCGGAGCTGGCAAAGAACAGCGGCGTGGCAACGCACGGCGGCAGTGACTTCTATCCCACCCACTTCTTCATCGAGAAGATTCTGGGGCATGAGGATGGCAAGTGGTCCATCGACGTGTATCAGGCGGTGGATATGGGCATCTGCGGCATCCTGGCGTTCCGTTCCATCCTGAACGGCAATATGCCGATCAAGGTTCCGAACCTGCGCAACAAGGAAGAGCGCGATGCATGGCGGCATGACAACGCCTGCACGAATGCAGCCGTTGCCGGGGATCAGGTGCTCCCGTGTTCCTCCTATCCGGAGCGGACGCTTGACCCCGAGGAGGTTGCCCGCAACCGCGCCATCTGGGAAAAGCGGCAGGGACGCGGATAAGCGGACACCGCCTGTCTGAATAAGAGGAATCTCTGCGTATCCCGCGTGCGGCGAGCGGCGGACAGATTCCCGTCAGTCTGAGCAGTTTTGGAGCAGAGCAGACCATGTTCGTTCTCTCTGCCAAGGAAGTGCTGATTAAAGCCGAAGTTGAATCGGCTCGGTTTGATCAGCGCTTCCCTGTGAATCTTTGCTGAGAGTGAAGGGGAAGATGCCGCCGATCCGCCGCACGTTTTTTGTGGCAATGCCGCACCATGACGGTGGCACGGATGCGCCGCCGGACGCAACCATACTTCCGCGCGCACCTCATCCTGCGCGAAGCGGTTTTGTGAAAATATGACGGAATTTATGCGGGCATAGTGCCGCCACGGCTTTAGCCACGCGGCGTGCGGTGTTGCCTTGCGTTCCGTAAAGGAGAATGCGATCATGAGGAAAAGATACATTCTGTGCGCCCTGTGTGCGCTTACGATAGGGCTTTGCATGACAGCCGTGCTGGTCGCCTGCCGCGGTGGGAGCGGAGAGGAAACGTCCGCCGGCAGTACCACCGGTTCCGATGAGCCGATCGGGGAGTTTACGGAGCCGGAGGACAGTGAGACGGTTGCCGGCGAATCCGTGACCGAAACCGTTGCGCCGCCGGACAGTGAGACAGAGGAGCCTTTGACAGCCGAGCCGGGACACGCGGCGAGCGAAGCGGGTGCCAAAACCGCCGATATACTGCTGGCAGCCGATTTCGGTGTCGTGGGCGATGGCGTGACCGATGACGGTCCTGCGATCAGCGAGGCGGTTCGTGCCGCTGTTGAGCGGCAGGCGACGCTTCGCTTTGAGGCAGGGAAGACCTACTATGTCGGTACCGCGACCAACACCGCCGCAGTGTTCCGCAGCCCCTTTTCCATGAAGGATGCTTCGGGGGTTACGCTGGACGGACAGGGCGCCATCTTCCGCATGAAGCCGGGACTGTCCTTCTTTGCTTTGGCTGGGTGTAAAGATATCCGGCTGGAGAACTGCGTGTTCGATATGGCGGAGTCGGTGTACCTGGTGGGGCGCGTGGAGTCGGTGGACGGAAAGACCGTTGCCTTCTCGGTTGACCGCGAGCCGTACCTCGCCTCCTATGATTTCACTGCCGTCAACGGGTTTGCTATCCGGTATAACGAGGGTGTGCAGGGGCGTCCGCACCGGTTCCTTCGCACGATGGAGCGTACCGGGGAGCGGCAGGTCAAGGTCACGTATGCAACCTCGCCCGACTGTGTGCGCGGGGATCTCGTGTTCCTGCCCAATCCCGGCATCGGGCATGCCTACAGCGAGGCGATCTACATCGGCGGATGCGGCGGTGCGCTGGTATTTGAGAATATCACCATCCGGCAGGCACCGTCCTTCATCATGGCGATAAAGGGCAATAACGCCGAAATGTACTTCGAAAATGTGGATATGCTGCCGGATACGGAAGACGGGCGTGAGATACATATGGTCTCGTGGCGGGACGGCTACCACTGCAAGGACAACCGTCTGCCCATCCACTGGAATGAGTGCGATGTCGGCGTGCTGTACGACGATGTTTTCAATATCAGCAATACGCTGGGGTATATCACGGAAGTTACCGATGACAACGTCTTTACCGCCGTCAACTATGAACTTTGGCTTCAGGGGCGCCGCATCTCGCCCGGCTACCGTATCGGTGATGTGGTGGATGTCTACGACCTTGGAAACGGTGCCTTCTGCGGAACCGGAACGGTGCGCCGCGTTGTCAACAATGCGGACGGCTCCTCCACGGTGACGCTGGAGTACGGCGAGACGCTGAACAACGTAAAGACCGGGTTTGTGGTTGCCAACCGCGCGACCGGTGCGCCGGGATCCACCATCACCAACAGCCGCTTCACCGGCACTTTCCGGTTCCTGCGTGACCTGCGTGTGGAGAACTGCCGCTTTGAAACGCTGGCGACATGGATCATGGTGGAGGGCAGCGTGGAGGGGCCTCTGCCCGGCAACATTGACTTTATCAACTGCACCTTTGACGGCGACGGCAGTATCCAGATAGATGCGCTCAACCGGGGCACCGGTCGCAAGCTGCGCAAGATCGCCAAGGAGATACACGATATCGGCTTCTGGGGCTGTACTTTTGTCGGCAACACCAAGATATCCAGCGACCTCAAGTGCGATTACACCGTGTCGGAGCAGTGGACGGAGCAGGATCTTTTCACCGTGAAGAACCGGAGATCCCCCGTTATAGAGGCGGCGGTCATTGCGCCCACCGAGAAGGACTTTGCGCACACCGTGACCTATGACTGGACATGGCACACCATGCCGACCACCGGCGCAGTGCGGCGGCTGGTATCCCGCGTATCCGATGCGGATGTCCGTGCGGCGTTGGAAACCGGCGACGGCTTTTCCGGTCGCGTGCTGGTGATGGATAGCAGTACGCTTACACTGGACGGGCTGCCCCTGCTGCCTTTCCTGTTTGAGGACGGAAAGATGTACACGCTCTGCGTGACTGTGTACGCGACCGCTGACGGTACGGCAACGCTGGAGATGACACGGGACGGGGCAGCTCTGCGGGCAGTCGGTGCGCAGGCGGTGCGCGCCGGTAAGACGGCGACTCTGTATTTCCAGTGGGAAGCCAAAGGGGACGAGAAAGGCAACGGTATGCGTCTGACCTTTGCGGACGGCGGGCAGGTGTACGTGGGGAATATTGACATTTCCAAGGCGTCCAACCGCAATCCGTCGCGGGAACAGCTGGAGAACGGGCATACCTTCCGCTGGTCGGATGAGGTGACTATCGGAACCGGTACCGCGATGTCGGTTTCGGCTATCCCGGATGCGGCGGTGCGTGCCGCCATTGAGAATGCGTCCTCCGGCTTCACGACCGGTACGGTTCTGCATCTGACCGACGGGTTTGGCGACTTTACCGGATTGGCAGATCCGCGGTTCTATGCGGAAGGTCAGTCGTATCACCTGTCGCTGGATGCGTATATCGCGTCTCCGCTGGTGCCGCAGAACGGCACAACGGTCTACCTGCTGGCGATGGATTCGACACCAGGCAACCGGGTGTTGGCGCAGGGACTGCTGACCGGCGAGGGATTCTGGCATTTTGAGATTGACTGGACGGTGGGGAATACCGGCGAGACCTCGCTGAAGTTTTTCCTCAGCAACCAGCCTGCCGCTTACCCGGATGTGTACTTCGGCGACTTTACCGTTACGGCGGCTAAATCCGTCAAGCCGACGCGCTTTGAAACGCACAAGGAGTTCACCTATCCCACAGCCGAGGAGCTGTTCGGCATGTATACCTTTGATTTCACGGACGACAAACTGCTTGAAACCGGGGTGGACGGATACGCGCAACTCTCTGCGCTGGACGATGAAACGGCGGAGAAACTGCGTGCGCTCGGATTCGGTGAACGTATCTACTACTGCAACAAGAATTTCATGATGAAGTCGATCAGCCCTGTGCTCCAAGGCGGCAACCGCTATGTCATCACGCTGGATGTCTACGACACGCGCGGCAATCTTACAACTTCCGGTGGGCGCGGCGCCTTTGTGATGCTCCATATGACGGGCGGAGTCCAGAACAGCGCGGAAGTGAGCTACACCGTCAAGCGCGACCCCGCCGACAGCCGGCACCTGACGTTGATTTTCTCCAGCACGCCGCCTGTCGGGACGGATGATCTGCTGTTCTACAGCCTCACCGGCGTGGAATTCATCATCGGGTCCGTAACGGTTCTCTGCGTGAAGTGAATCTGACCTATGCGGAAAGGATATTGTAACCCATGAGTATGCGTATTGTGAACGTGACGCTTCCGTCCGCCCATTTCAACGGCGAATCCACACTGCCTTCCCTGTACGAAATGACCAATGTGCAGGCGTTGACCCGTTCGGCACTGGATGAGGATGACGGGCTGTTTATCGGCTACGGCGGTCTGCGCTCCCTGTTCCCCTATCGGATGCAGGATCTGTACGACCGGGCGGAGGAGCCGACGGTCTATGTTGGCATAGAGTTTGAGAACCGGTACCTGAAGGCGCTGTTCCTGCCGGCGTTGGGCGGGCGGCTGTGGTCACTGTACGACAAGGTTGCCGGGCGTGAGCTGCTTTACCGCAATCCTGTCGTGCGACCCTGCAATCTTGCCGTGCGCAACGCGTGGCTGGCGGGCGGCATCGAGTTTAATTGCGGCATGATCGGGCACCACCCGTTCACCTGCTCGCAGATTTTTGCCGCGCAGACTGCGCTGGATGACGGCACACCCGTTCTGCGGATGTATGAATTTGAACGCATCCGGCGCTGTGTCTACCAGATGGATTTCTTCCTGCCGGAAGAATCCCGCGTCCTGCTGGGGCGGATGCGCATTGTCAATCCGAATCGTGAGACAGTGCCCATGTACTGGTGGACGAATATGGCTGTCCGGGAGAACCCCCGCGCCCGGAACGTCATAGATGCAACGGTTTCCTATAACAACAAGGGCGGCATCGTGGGCAAAAATCCCGTTCCGGTATCGGGCGGGACAGACATCACGTACCCGTCCCGAAATCCGGTCGCCATTGATTATTTCTGGAAGATTCCGGATGCGGCGCGCAAGTTCACGGCGTATCTGGACGAGAACGGCTACGGCTTCTGCCAGACCTCCACTGCCCGCCTGCAGGGGCGCAAGCTGTTTGTCTGGGGACAGGGCGAGGGCGGCGCACGCTGGCAGGAATTCCTGACTGCCGGTGAGCCGGGACGCTATGTGGAAATACAGGCTGGGCTGGCACATACGCAGTATGAGTGCCTGCCCATGCCGCCGCTGACCGCCTGGGAGTGGGTGGAGGCATACGGGGCGCTGTCCGCCGATCCTGCCCGTGTTCACGGTGATTGGGACGGTGCGCGCGACGAGGTACGGGAGCGGCTGGAGGTGCTTTGCCCCGCTGCCGGACTGGATTCATGGCTGGAAAACACGCGGGCGATGGCGAAGCGTCCGGCGGAGCGGGTGATCTGCTCCGGCTCCGGTTGGGGGGCGTTGGAGAATCTGCGCCGCGCCCGCGACGGCGAGCCGCTGATGTGCCCGCAGTTGGATTTCGGGCAGGTTGGCGCGGAGCAGGCGGATTGGGTACGCCTGCTGGAATGCGGCACACTGGCGCCGGAAGGGCAGGGCAGTCTCTGTCCGCCTGCATCGTGGATGTTTCAGCGCGAGTGGACGGAGCGCGTGCGGGCATCTGCCGACTGTCACGAGAAGCAGCTGCATCTGGCGGCAATCGCGTTGGCGGATGGGCGCTTGCGTGACGCAGGGGAGGCTGTTGCCGCGGCACTGGCGCTGCGCGTCACACCGACGGCACTGTTTCTGCGGGCGCAGGTTGAGCGGCTGAACGGGGATGACCGTGCCGCCGCCGACAGCGCACTGGAGGCGCACCGCCTTTTGCCGGGCGATGTGTCGCTGGCACGGCAGGCGTTTGCCATGGCGCTCCGCGCCGGGATGAACGACCGGGTCGTTGCCGCGTACGAGGCGTCACCTGCCGCCGTGCAGGCGGACGGGCGCACCGCGATGACATATGCTTTCGCGCTCCTGCGGCAGGGCGATACCGACCGCGCGGAAGCGGTCCTGATGCGCGACGGCGGGCTGTCTGTGACCGATATCCGGGAGGGCGAGATCTCGCTGACCAATCTCTATCTCGACATTGCCCGTGCGCGAGCCGATGCCGCCGGACGCGCTTTTGACCCGGCGGAGACGGATGTTCCGCGCCGCTTTGACTTCCGCATGTTCGTGCCGAAGAAGCGTGGATAGATTCCCCATTATACCATAATTGGTTTTTGAGTCAGCAAAACGGCGGCTTTCAGCCGAAGGGACAAACGTTGTCACAAAGGGAGGGCAAAAACTCATTTTGAGTCTTTGCCTTCCCTTTGTGTCTGCTTACCGTGACGCGGCGGTCACGGTAAGCGAATGATGCGGTCGGTAAAAAATACCGCTTCCTCCTCGGCGTGCGTGACCAGCAGAAGCGTTCTGCCCGCCGCGCAGGTTGCCTGCCGGACGACAGTCATTACACGGCGGCGGGTGTCCGGATCCAATCCCCGGAACGGTTCGTCCAGCAGAACCGTGTCCGCCGGTGCTGCCAACGCCCGGCATAGCGCAACGCGCTGCGCCATGCCGCCGGACAGCTCGTCCGGATACAGACCGGCGGCGTCGCGCAGATCCACCGAGGTCAGCCATGTCAGTGATTCCGGCAAGGTTTTTGCTGTGTCGGACAGAACCAGGTTCACGTTCTCGGCGGCGTTTCGCCACGGGAGCAGGCGTGGCTCCTGGAACTGCATGGAAATCCGTCCACCGCCGGAAACGCGCCCCACAGTGGGTGTCAGCAGCTGTGCCGCCAGCTTGAGGACAGAGGTCTTTCCGCTGCCCGAGGCGCCCATCAGGGCAACGCAACCGCCTGCCGGTACCCGGAAGGACAGCCCATGCAGGACGCTTTTGCCACCGAAGTTCAGACTCACGTTGTCAAAAATGAGATCATCCGGACGCGCGGTCAGGTTATCTGCGTGTCGCATGGCGAGCCCTCCTTTCGGTCGGTTGGGGCGGGGTGCGGATGCCGCCGCTCGGCAAGTGCCATCAGCCGGAGCATCAGACGCTCAAGCAGCAGGCTGAGCAGTGTTACCGGAATTGTCCATGCGAACAGGTCGGTCGTTTCCAGGTACAGTTTGGATTCAAACAGGTATCGCCCGATGGACAGCGCGGGAACCACCAGCACTTCGGCGGCAATGCCGGCTTTCCATGCCAGCCCCACAGAGGAACGGCAGGAAGCGGCAAGCGCCGGGATCAGCGAGGGCAGGTAGATCCGACAAAGCCGCCGCCACGGCGACAGCCGGAATACGTGCGCCATTTCCAGGAGGTCGGCATCCACCCCGCTCAGTGCCTCGTGCAGGTTTGCCCAAACGACAGGCAGCACCAGCAGAACCGAAATGAAGATCGGGAGTGTGTCCTGCCCGATCCAGATATACAGCAGGATCACGAAGGATGCAACCGGCGTGGAGCGGATGACGGTGATAAACGGATAGAAAAGTGTATATAGCGGCGGGATAAAATGTGTCAGCACCGCCAGCAGGGAACCGGCAGCCAATCCTGTCAGGATGCCTGCCACGATGCGACCGAGAGAGGTCAGCACAGCCTGCCAGAACAGGGCAGTTGCCGCCAGTGTCCGCAGACGCCGGAGGACTGTCACAGGACCCGGCAGAAGCAGGGGCTGTGCCATGCGCCACGCGAGCAGCTGCCAAAGTCCCAGCCAGAACGCCGTGACCAGCACGCCGACCAGCAGTCGTGCGAGCGGGCGCGGCAGGGACGGGAAAAACCGTCCCCGGCGGTCAGCCGGGGGCGGTTGCACAGGTCTGCGACGCATCACTTGACCCCGTAGTACAGACCGTTATCCGGAACCGCGCCGCCGATGGACGCGGGCGCAACACCGAACAGGGTGGTGTAGAAGGAGGTCAGCTTGTCCGCCATTTCCTGCCCGGTAATGAAGCAGAGATTGCAGTGCGGGATCGCCTTGGCGGCGACAGCGCCCTTGGCAAAGATGCCCTGCGCCTCGATCATAGTGCCTGCCTCGACGGGATTCTCCATGACAAATTTTACGGATGCCTCGTACTCTGCAAGGAACGCGGCGACCTCGGCTGGATGTGCCTCGGCAAAGGCGGTACGCACCACGACACAGCCCTGTGCCAGTGCGGCGGATTCGCCGAAGGCGGCGCTCCACGCGGCTGTCAGGTCAAGTGCGGCTGTCAGCTTGTCGTTGGCAGATCTGGCAATCGTCACCATCGGCTCCGGCAGGACGGCGATGTCCACTTTCCCGGCGGCAAGCACGGTGCGCAATTCGGCGGGCTGTGCATAGGTGTTGTCGATTGTGATGTCCTTGCCCGGCTCCAGTCCGTTCTTCCGGCACAGGGCAGTGAAGATAAAGGTGGGATTCTGCGCGGGGCAGTAGACCGTTTTTCCCTTCAGATCCTCAAACGAGGACACGCTGACGCCCTCGCCGGTGACCACATACAGCACACCCAGCGTGTTGACTGCCAGCACCTGCACCGCGCCCGCCTTCTTGGCGTACAGATTCGCGGCGGCGTTTGTGGGCAGAGCGGCAATGTCTACCGAACCGTTGAGCAGAGCGGGCAGGATATTGGAGGCGTCGCTTTCTACACGGAAGGTGTATTTCAGCGCCGATGCCCCCTTGGAGGATTGCTCCATCAGCTGTGCCATGCCGAAGCCGGTGGTGCCGGACAGAACGGCGACATTGACATTCAGATTTTTGTCAACTGTTTGTCCGGTCGCGGTATCCGTGTCGCGCGCGGCTTCCGTCACGGTTTCGGAGCCTGCACCGGTCGCGGTTTCGGTCGGGCTTCCGCCGCCGCAGGCTGTAAGCGGGAGAGAGAGGCAAAGTGCCAGCAGGAGCGCCAGCACAGCTGTCAGGGTACGGGAGAGTTTTACGGTTTTCATGGGATGATTCCTTTCCTTTCAGAATGCGGGTGGGGGATTTTTACGATAATCCGAAGGCGCGGCGCATCCGCTCCCGGTCGGGCAGGGAAATGTGCCTGCCGGAGCGGGCAATGTGCCCGGCGGCTTCCAGCTCGTCCAGTGCCCGGTACAGGGAGGCACGCGAAACGCCGAGCGCGTCGGGCAGACGGCTGAGCGACAGTGGCAGCTCATACTCTGCCGCACCGTCGGGGATCGATGCGTCCAACCAAGCCGCCAGCCGCCGCGCGGCAGAACCCGCGCCAAGACACGCCAGCCGCCGATTGAGAAACCGGATGCGGTCGGAGAGAAAGGCGACATAGTTGAGCGCGAACGCGGGGGTGCCTGTCAGCAGGGCACGCACTGCCGCCTCCGACACGATCAGCACGCGGGTTGGTTGCTCTGCCGTTACGCGCGTTACGGCGGGGGACGCCGCAAAGAGCGTAGCGACACCGAACACGTCGCCGGCGTGCAGGACGCGCAGAAGGCATTCACTGCCTTCACCGGGGGTGTGGACGGAGGCGGAGCCTGCCGTCAGGATGCACAGCACCGGCGGATCATCATACTGCCGGATGGATTCTCCGGCTTCATACGTTGCCATCCGGCAATCCGGCAGCAGCACCTTTGCGAGTACATCCGGCGGACAGCCGGCAAACAGGGGGAGCGCTGTCAGCACGGACAGCATATCGGTGGGTTGTTGCATACAACTGCCTCGGCTTTTATCAGACTGTTGTCTCAAATGAGACAAGTATAGTATACCCGATTCCCTGCGTTTTGTCAAGGGGCAGGAGAAAACTTTTTCGCGGAAACGGAGGGGCAAGGAGAAAAAGCAGGAGGCGCGGGGAACTCTTTCAGGAGCCCCTGCGCCTTCCCGCTTTTTCTTCATTTTCATTCAGCCGTTCTTTACGACCGGATGATATGTCAACAGCAGTGACTGCCGCTGATTGGGAATGGTCAGCGTCAAGCCAGCCGCGAGATCGGCGCTGCGGGCGCTGAACTGCGCGCCGGTGTCCCGATCGGTGAAGAGGTAGATCTGATCCGGAGTCAGACCGCCAAGCCGGACGGTCGCCTGCCCGTAGGGGCACATCGCACGGCGGAAAGCAAGGATCAGTCCCGTATCGTCTGCGGTGTCGTGGTACTGGTTGGCAATCCAGGTGGTGTTTTCGTAGGTCGGCAGGATCAGCGGGTAGAAATCGGCGGAGAAGTAATGCCGCAACGAAGCATACTCGTTGAAGTAGACCTTTGCCCATTCCAGGGGCTCGCCCATGGCGCCGACCTCCCATTCCGGATCGGCGTGCTCCCAGGTGCGCACGGTCATGCCGGCGGTATAGGCACTCCGGAAGCTGTACAGATCGCCCAGCGTGGGACCGTAGCCGATACCGCTGTACGGATACCACCATGCCGCCCACGCATTCTGATTTTGGTTAGCCTCCGGGCAGGCGTCCCAGGTACACTGAAAATCACTGCGCCACAGCGGCACGGAACGCCCCAACAATTCGATGTCGATCCGGTGCCCGCCTCCGGCGCAGTCGTCGATCAGCAGATGCGGAAAACGCTCCAGCAGGGCATCCCAGAAACGGTACAGATTGTTGATGTAGTGAATCTCGGTCGTGCCGCGCCGATCCTCCAGCCCGTTCTCCTGCTCCCGGTCGCCGCAGTACCAGAAATCCAGCGGTGCGATGTTGCAGTCCTGCCGGTAGCAGTCAATCGGGATGTTTCGGATGTGCTCCGAAGTCATGCGGATCATGTCCTCGCAGACACTGTCCAGCTCCAGCTTTGCCAGCCCGTTCTGGGCATTCGGATCGGATCCGAGGCGGTACGCAGTCCATGCCCGGTCAACCCGCACGCGCTCCGGCTCAAACCAGAGCAGGAACCTGACGCCGTGCTCTTTCAGAAACGCCGTGACGTCCCGGTAACCGTCCGGATGGTAGTAACGGCTGACCTCCCAGCTTCCGGTCTGCATCCACTGCGCGGATTGCTCGGCTGTTGTCGTGCCGCGCAGAGGCTCATACCAGCCCGCGTCGATCCAGCAGTAATCAAAAGGTAGTCCGGCATCAAAGAGTGCCTGCCAGCGGCGCAGGAGCGCCTCGGTGCTGATTCCGCCCCAGAATATCGCAGAGAAGGGGCACTGTGTCCCCCGTGCGCCGCCGCTTTGCCCGATGGGGGACACCCGCTCGCGCAGGTAGCGCCGCCAGACATTGTGTGCTGCCGCCTGTCCGTCCCGGTATTCCAGCAGAACGACCGAACTGGTGCGGAAGGATTCACCGGGGTGCAGGCGGAAGGAGGTGTACATGATGCCGCTCCGGATGCGCAGAGCATCGGTCGTGCGGTCAAAGTAAGCCTGCCACTGTCCCGACCAGCCGACCGCCAGCAGGATGCCGTGCCCGCGGCGTTCCACGTCGAAGAAAGGCGCGGTACCGTAGCCGGAACGTCCCGCTTCGCAGTGGGCATGGTGGCTGTCGCCTGCCCAGAGCCGGTGCGGGATCAGACGGTGGTCGGTGTCCGAGACGTTCGCTCCCTCCGTTATCCAAAGGCGAAGCATATCCGGCTCCCAGGTGCTCTGCCGGTTGCGACGGGTGCGCGGCGGGTCGGGGTCAAACGGAACCGTAATGTCGCAGTCATAGAGATCGGTGATGCGACCGCTGTCATGGTCGGTCGGATTGTGCCAGCTGTTTACCCAGCGCACGATTCCGTAGTCATCCTCGCGTTGGACGTGGCAGGTCAGTTCCAGTCCGTCCGGGAGCGTGTAGACGGTGTCATCCCCCTCCTGCCGTACCGTGCAGTTCAGCTCCGGGAATGGGATGCCGTCATAGTTGAAGGAAAAGCGGGGCTCCATTGCATATACCTCCTGTATTTTTTGCCCTGTCAGGGCAGAATGGTCACGTCACGGACAAATTCATTGATATGCAGACGCAGTTCCTCGCGCGTGGCAAGGCGCTTTCCGTTGCAGGTCACGCCTGCGATGCATATCCGTTCGACCGTGTGCTCCGCATCCAGCCCGAGAAAGGCGGATTCCGGCACCGGAACTTCCGGTGCGTCGGTGAGGATGCGGATATTGCGGAAGGTGATGTCGTGAATTCGACCGTTCAGACCGTCCTCGGCGAACAGCCCGGATCGGTAAATGGGCAGGCAGAACAGGAGCGGATGCCGCACCGGTGTGTCCGTCGGATACGGCGCGTCCATGTCGTTCTGAAACACATCCGGCAGCTGGTGCTTGGTGTACTCAACCCGGATATCCTCAAATGTGACCTGTCCGATGTCCGCACGGTTGTGGTGCTGGATGTCGAGGAAAGCCGTGGAGCCGTGGATGCAGTCGCAGTTGCGGAAGAGGATGTTCCAGAAGGCAGGCGCGTTTGTCTCGGCGCCCAGTTCCAGATTGCGCCCCCAGTCGCACCAGACCACACAGCCCTCTACCAGAATGTCGGCGTTATCTGTCGTGTCCCAGCCCACGATGCCCTTGATTACCACGCAATCGTCGAAGTTGCGCAGGAAGCAGTTCCGGATGCGTACATCGCGGCAGTTGAACAGGTCAATGCCGTCCGCATTGTAGCGCCACATTCCGATTGTCTTGAGGTTTTCCAGCGTGACGTCCTCGCATCCTGCCGGGATGACCGCAAAGGTGGCGGCGTCGCGCAGGGTGGGACCCTCCACCCGGATGTGGCGGCAACGGTAAAAGCGCAGGATGCCGTCCAGCACGTGCCGCTGCTTCAGCCGGCGCAGGATGTTCTCCCGATCGGCGGGCAGCGGGGCGGTGTAATCGTTGAGCAGCAGGCGGCTTTCGTCGGTACGCACCTCGCGGCTCCCGTCGATGACACCGTAGCCGAATATGTCGATGTTCTCCGCGCACACTGCCCGGAAACTGCCGTACAGGTATGCGTCCCGGTCGATCAGCACGGCGGTGTCCGACTCCAGATCCATACATCCGATCTCGTGCACGCCGGGACCGAAGGAAAGGATATGCGCTTTGCCTTGCGCGACAGCGGGGAAATCCCGGATCGGGTCAAAGAATACGTGCAGAGCCTGATGGTATCCGTCCGCCTCAACGGTGTACGCGCCCGGAGCCGGCAGTGTCACGGTAGCGGTGTTTCCGTCCGGCACGGCTTGCACGCCGCGCGCGAGCGGGCGCACGGTCAGTTCCCGTACCGGATGTGCCCAGCGGATGTGCAGTGTAACCGGTTCGTCCGCCTCAAAGCCGAGGAAGGCGGCTTCTTCGGTCTGATCCAGTGGGCGCTGACGACCGGGCCACGGGGTGTTGTAGGGGAATGCGGATACCCGACAGAGCGGGGGATCCACGGGGATTCCGTTCAGGGTTACGGTTATGCCGGTAAAACGCGGCTCTCCTTCCGGAAGATGGCGGGTGATAATCATACAGTACAGCTCCTTTCGCGTGCTGTTGGGCGGTGTGCGGGCTTTTGGGTTATTATGGCATATTATTGCACGCTTGTCAAGAGGTTGCAGAACAAATGCCGTGACGGCTTTTGCTTCTTATGCGGCATCGGTTCGCCCCGCCGTCCCCATAGGCAATACCGTTTGTGTGTCTTGCCCAAAACCGCAGGGAAAAGTTTGTGCGGTTTTCCGTACCGAAATATATCCGGCGAGGAAATAATTGTGGTATAATGGTGGGGACGAGGAAACGAGGTGATGCGATTCCATGAGGCAGAGTAGACGGGTGCGCCTGAGGGCGCGCCTCCGCACGGCAGGCGCGGCGCTTGCCGCAACCTTTCGCCCGCGTAACCTGCGTCGGGCCCGGCGCAGTGTGGTATACAGTGCGCGGGAGTACCTGTGTTTTTATCTGGCGATGCTGATTATCGGAACGGGGTTTTTCGTGATCGCGCTGGGAGCCGATGCCGAGCTGGAGCATACCCGGCGACAGATCACGGATAATTACGATTACCATATCGAGATAGGCGGCATGACGCAGGAGCAGATGACGGCTGCCAATAACCGCTTTTACGTGGAGCTGGAGAAGGAGGTTCCATGGCTGGAGGCGGTTCGTATCCGGCAGGAAACGGACGGCAGCTATACCTGCTTTGTTACGGCTCCGGACGGCTTTGATCCTGCCGAAACGTTGGCGTATGTGCGTGCGGAAGTCCTGCGTCAGGTGAGCGGGGACTACCGGGTCAGCACTTCTCCGCTGTACGGGTACGCTTCCACCTACAAAGCTCCGCTGTTATGGGAGCGGTGGGGCATAACATTGGCGTGGCTGTTGATATCGGTGCTGGTATTGTCGGTTCTGCTCCGCATCCGGCTGGAGCATTTCCGCTTTGTTTACGGCATTTACACGACCTGCGGCGCCGACTACCCCATGCTGTTCGGTGCGATGGCGGGGGATATGCTGGTTATCGCGCTGTTCTGCGTGCCGCTGTCGGCGCTGCTGGGCGTCGGCGGGACGGCGTTGCTCTGCCTGCCGCGCGGGCTGGAACTGCACCTGTCGGCTCGCACGGTGCTGACACTGCCACTGCTCTGGATCCTGACGGTGCTGGCGGCGGTGTGTCGTCCCATGCGTCGGCTTTCGCATCGGACGCCCATCTGGATGCTGACCGGGCAGGATGCCTCGGGGTTGGTCAGCTCGCCGCGCAGATCCCTGCGGCTGTTCGGTGCGTCCTTTCCCGGTCGGTACGAGCTGTTCACCTTCTGGCGTATGCGGAAATACTACGCCGGACTGATTCTGTCGGCGGTGCTGTTTTCGGCGCTGTTTGTCAGCGGGCTGTACATAGCGCGGATACAGGAATCGCGTGCGAACGTCCCTGCCTACGAATACATAATATCCTATCCCGCGACCGCCGGCGTCGAGAGCGAGACGGGAGAGGACGGTGGCATCGTTCTGCCGACCGTGGATGCCGATACCGCCGCCATGCTTCGCAGTGACGGTGATCTGTTCATTCCGTCTGTCGCCAATCTGCCGTCGGTTGCCTATGTTTGGTGGCAGGCGGAGCGCCGCGCCGGCACCTGTATGTCGCACCTGCTGATCCGCCCGGAGCAGACCGGGCGTGTTGCCGGCTCCTATGTCGTGCCCTCCGATGAGCGCGCGTCTGACGGGTACACGTTTGCCATGCAGAACTACACCTACGTCGCGGTGGATTCACTCTGGCTGGACGCGATCACGGAGAACGGGCTGGGAACCGTCGAGGGAGATCCGTCCGCCGTTCTGACCGACCCGTACAGCATCATTGTTACGGAGGATATCTACAACCAATCCGCCTACCGCTTTTCTCCGGGTGACAGGGTGGTCGTGGCGACACTGCTCAAAATGAATACGCCCATGATCGCGGTAGCGGACGAGCGGGCGGCGCTCAGGCAGCAGATAGCAGGCTGTTCCTTTTCCTATGCGGAATATACAGTTTGCGCTGTGGTGCGCGGCATGACCTCCCGCAACAGTATCCTGCTTGGCGTCGGGTATGATGCCTACACAACGCTGACAGGTCAGCCTGCCGTGCGGGATAAGCTATATGTGTATATGGACGGTGAGGCGTCCTTTGAGGAGGTACGTGAAGCCGAAACCGCCGTCCGGCGCGAGGTTTCCTACTTCAGTGGATGGACGGTCAGCCGGACGGGAAACTGCTTCCGCGCCCGCGTGCAGAACGGACGCGGCACGCCGGATGTCATCCGCCTGCTTTCGGTGCTGATCCTGCTGATCTCTCCTGCGGTCTGGCTGTTTTCCCAGATCATGTTCTATCGAAAGCGGCGGGGTGAGCTGGCGCTCCTGCGCGCACTGGGCGCGCGGAATCGCCGCATTGCCTGCCTGTTCCCGCTGGCTGGCGGTGTTCTCTCGGTGCTTGCCTCGCTTGTGACCGTGGCGCTGGTCAGCCTGTGCAACCGGATCGTGTACCTGTGCATCGCTGTCCTGCTCCCGAAGCTGCATCTGACCGATGCCTTCCCGTATGCATACAGCCTGTCGATACCGGCACTGTTGCTCTGCGTCGGTATCTCGCTGGTGTGCGGCTTTCTGTCCTGCGTCATCCCCGGATGGCTTCTGCGGCGGAGGGGGAAGGGAAGCGCCGGGGGAGATCCCGGCAATCTGCTGCCATGAAAGGAATCTGCTATGTTTGATAAGTACGGAGAATCCGCCGCACCGTGCGGCACAGACCCGGAGCGCGTCATCCTGGAGACGCATGACCTGACGCGGCAGTATGAGCAGTCCGATGAGGTCATCACCGCCGTGAACCGGGTGAATATACGCATCCGGGAGGGCGAATTTGTTGCGGTTGTCGGTCCGTCCGGTTCCGGGAAAAGCACCCTTTTGCACCTGCTGGCAGGGCTGGACCGTCCGAGTGCGGGCGCTGTTTTCATCCGGGGGCAGGACATTACCGCGATGGATGACGACACGCTGGCACGCTTCCGGGGCGAGTATGTCGGCGTTGTGTTTCAGGAGCACAATCTGATCCCGCAGTTTACGGCGCTGGAGAATATTTTGATTCCTACCATGATGTGCCGCAAACCGGATACCGCCTATGAGGAAAATCTGAAAAAGCTGGTGGCGGCGCTGGGCATAGCCGACCGTCTGCATCATCTGCCCGCCGAGATGTCGGGCGGACAGCGCCAGCGGGTCGCGATTGCGCGGGCACTTATCAACCTGCCGCACGTTGTGTTTGCCGACGAACCGACCGGCAATCTGGATCGTGCCAATGCCGACGAAGTTCTGACGCTTCTGCTGGAGACGCGCGCCATGCTGGGGCAAACATTGGTCATGGTCACGCACGATATGAGCATCGCAGAGCGCGCAGACCGTATCCTATACATGGAGAACGGCTTCCTGACGGCAGTCAGACAGCCCCCCCCGTGCACGCGGGTAACGCACGCCTATGAAAAAGAACCCCGCCCGTAAGCCAACGGCTTACGGGCGGGGTTCTTTGCGCGGCGGACTGTTGTGCACCTTGCGGTCGATTATTTCTCCAATGCCGCGCGGGTCTGCGCCATGACCAGTTTGTAGTAGATACCGCGCTGGTTAAGCAACTCCAGGTGCGTGCCGAATTCGGCGACGCGCCCGTGGTCAATGACCAGTATTTTGTCCGCGTTGCGCAGGGTCGAGAGGCGGTGCGCAATGGCGAAGGTTGTGCGGTTTTCCGTCATTTTGTCGATGGCATCCTGAATCAGCTTTTCGGTTTCGGTGTCCAGTGCCGCGGTCGCCTCGTCAAGAATCAGAATGGGCGGGTTATGAATCAGCGCACGGGCAATGGCGATGCGTTGCCGCTCACCACCCGAAAGCGAATAGCCCTTCTCTCCCACGATGGTGTTGTAGCCCTGCGGCAGATTCATGACGAAATCATGCGCATTGGCGGCACGTGCCGCCCGCACCACCTCGTCATCGGTTGCGTAGGGCATGGCATACCGGATATTGTCGCGTATGGAGCCGGAGAACAGGTGCGTTTCCTGCAACACCACGCCCATCTGCGAGCGGAGCGACTGCTGGCTGATCTGTTTGATGTTCACACCGTCGATCTCAATGCAGCCCTCGGTCGGGTCGTACATACGCATGATGAGGTTTATGAGCGTAGACTTCCCACAGCCCGAATGCCCGACGATACCGATCATTTCGCCGTGCCTGACTTCCACGCTGACATCCCGCAGAACGGGATTGCTTGCCTCGTAGCCAAAGGTTACGTGCTGAACGCTGACATCACCCCGGAAGTTGAAATGCTGGGGGTTGGACACATCCGCCACTTCCGGTTCCTCTTCCAGAATCTCCATGATTTTACCGAAAGAGGTCGTAAAGGCGGAGATATTACGGGGGATCTGCGTAATCTGCATCAGCGGTGCGTACAGAATGGAGGCATAGGTGTTGAACTGGTTCAGCTCGCCGACGCCCAGAACCCCATTGAACAGCATCAGGTTGCCGAACCACATGATGAGGTAGGAGCCGAAGCGCAGGGCAAAGCCCAACAGCGGGAAGACTGTATCAAACAGCTTGCCGTTTGCCTCGTCCTGATGCGCCTGCTGATTGGTGCAGTCGCGGAACTCCTCAATAGCTGCCTCCTCGCGTCCGTAGGACTTGACCACACGGATGCCGCTCAGGATATCCTGCAACGTCTGGTTGGTGCGGCGCCCCTTCTGCCATGCCTTGATGTTCAGACGCTTCATCATACGCCGGAAGCAGAAGATGAACAGTACAACGAACGGTATGGGAACAAAAATGAACAGGCTCATGTGCGTGCCGAGCGACACGTCCATGCCCAGAACCAACACAAGCCCCAGTACAAAGGAGATGAGCTGCCCGAAGTAGGTGGGGAGCAGGTTGGTCATGAAGTTCTGCACGACCGCCACGTCATTGTTGATGCGCCCCATGAGATCGCCGGTCGATTTTTTCTGCACCGAGGACATGGACAGCATCTGGATTTTCTCAAACAGCAGTGTCCGCAGGAAGCGCGTGAAGCGGTTACCCGAGACGGCGGCAATGCGGCTCTGCACCATGCCCAACACTTTGTTGAGAATGTCAAAGCTGACGATGGCACCCACGATCAGCCACAGGTGGAGTGCCCACGACGGCTGGGAGGTGACGTTTTTGTTCAAAATGTAGTCGTTGATGAGCGTTTTCTGGAGGACGGGCACTACGTACTGGATGCCCATTGCCAGGACGGCGGTCAGCAGCGGGAACAGCATCATGAGGCGGAGTCCCTTGGTCATGCCCCACAGCTGGCGGTAGGTTTCCTTCTTGCTCTGACAGAAGGGGCAGATGTGCGTGTGCATGACGAACGGACGCCCGCACTTCTGGCAGTAGCGTTCCGGCTCGTTGCTCACAAACACCTTCTCGGTGTTGCCCGATGCGATGGATTCGCAGGCGTCCACCATGACCGCGTAGCGGGGCATATTCCGCCCACTGACAAAACGGCACAGACGGGTGCTCACGCCGTCCACCTTGGCGAAGAAGGCACAGCAACCGTACAGCATTTCAACCGAGAAGTCCGAGAGGTGAGAGAATTCCCACTTGGCTTCCAGTCTGCCTTCATTGATCTTGTAGATATACCGGTCGGTGAAGACCATACGTCCGTCCACCCGCCGCTCAAATTCGCAGTCGAATGGCAGACAGTACATGACCCGCTCGTCCGGTCCGCGCTCCGCTTCCAGTACGGCGGAGTCGGCGGGGGACAGGTCAAACAGCAGCTTCATATCGGCGTTCCTCCTGTATCAGAGGTAGATCTCGACCTTCTTGTAGCTGGTCTTGTCCAGCTTGGTCGGATCCTCGATGGTAAAGCAGTTGCCGTCGATGTCGTACATGAATACCCGTCCGTCCTCCAGCGTGCGGATACTGGAGGAGGGGTTGGTCATGATGAATTCGATGCGTCCGGCGCTGGTGGTCACGTCCCAGTAGCAATAGCCGAACTTCTCGGAGAAGGAGTGGATCTTGCTGATTGAGGGGGTGAAGTAGCGCCGACTCAGTTCGGTGTCTATCATTTTCACGGTTTCGGGCGGAAAATCCGACAGCCGCCGGATCATGCCCAGCTCATCGCCGCGCCCGCCCAGCCGGGTGTCCGGCTCGCGGATGGAGATGAATTCCTCCGGGGAGGAGATGGGGAACGCCCGGACGGGTACCACCCGCTCAAAGAACTCCACTTCGCCGGAGGGCTGAGTCAGGGTCAGCGAGATCAGACTGCCCGCCGAGGGCGTGAAAACGGCATTCTCCGGCGTCAGATCCAGCGAAATGCGGTGTTCAAACAGGTCCTTTTCACCGTCGGGAGCGGCGACCTTGGTCAGTTGTGCGTCAGCCATAACATACCTTCCTTTCGTGCGGGAGCCGTCAACGGCCCTCCATGACCTTCTGGAGCTGTTCGTTCTGGAGCGTCCAGAGGCGGTAGTAGATGCCTTTCTTTTCCATAAGCTGTTCGGCGGTACCCATTTCGGCAAGCTCACCGTTGTCAATCGCCATGAGATAGTTGCAGTTCTTGAGCGTGGACAGGCGGTGCGCAATGGAGATGGTGGTCTTGCCGACGCTCACGCGGTCGATTGCCTCGGAGATCAACCGCTCGGTTTCGGTATCCATGGCGGCGGTTGCCTCGTCCAGGATCAGCAGGGACGGGTTGAGCAGCAGGGCGCGCGCGATGGAAATGCGCTGGCGCTCTCCGCCCGACAGCGAGCGGCTGCCGATACCGACCTTGGTTTCGTAACCTTCCGGCAGCTGGAGAATGAAATCGTGGGCATTTGCCGCCTTGGCGGCGGAGACCACCTCGTCCAGCGTGGCGTCCGGCTTGGCATAGCGGATATTGTCTGCGATGGTGCCGCGGAAGATGTATACCTCCTGCGAAACGATGGCAACATTGCGCCGCAGGGACGCCATTTCCAGCTGCTTGATGTCCACGCCGTCAATGGTGATGCTGCCGCTGACCACGTCATACATCCGCGTGATCAGGTTCGCAATGGTGGATTTGCCAGAGCCTGTGTGCCCGACCAACCCCACATGGTCGCCCTCGTGGATCGTGAAGCTGATGTCCTTCAGAATGGGACGGTTGGGGTTGTAGTGGAAGCTGACATGATCAAAGACGATGTCGCCCCGCAGGGAATCCAGATGCACCGGATTGGGTGCTTCGGCGACCTCCGGCGTCATGTCCATGACCTCAAACATACGCACGGCGCAGTTCATGACGTCGGTCACCTGGTTTGTGAAGTTGGTGAAAAAGCTCAGCGGGGAGAAGATCAGTCCGGTGTAGCCGATGTAGGTTGTCAGCTGACCGTAGGTCATGGTCTTGCCGAACAGACCGCGGATGACCATCAGACCGCCGGGACCCCACACGGCATGGCAGGATGCGCCGATCAGGATTGAGATAACAGGGAATATCCAGATGGATACGGCATTGACCTTCAGATTTGCCTTGTAGAGTCGGGAGGAATACTCATAGAAGCGATGCGTTTCCGCGTCCTCCTTTGCGAACGCCTTGACCACACGGATGCCGGTGAGCGAGTCGTTCATCATGGAGTTCATGGAGGAGGAGCGCCGCCAGAGCGAGGAGTATGCGCGGATCAGCTTGGGAATGGCGAACTTGATCATCAGCACGACCGGGATAATGGGAATAAACAGGAGCAGTGTCAGCTGCCAGCTGATACGGAATAGCACGACCGACAGCGCAACGTAGGACAGCACGTGCATGACAAAGTAGGGAACGCCATCAATGAAGAAGCCGCGGACACGCTCTGCGTCATAGTTGACGCGGTTGATAAGCCGTCCGGTCGGGTTCTGATTGAAGTAGGAAAGCGATTGGTGCTGCATGGCGCGGAAGATATCATTCTTCATATTGCGCACCACGCGGGTGGACATATAGGCGTTGACCCGGTTCTGGACAATGCCGACACCCATGGACACGACCGCCATGGCGACCAGCACGCCGACCCACAGGAACACGTACTTTTCCTCGTGCAGGTCGCCTGTTTTGTCGATGACGCGGTCATAGAGGATCTGTCCGCTGATGATGGGGGTTGCAATGGAGATAGCCGTGTTGACCAGCAGGCACAGCGCGATGATGATGAGCTGCGGGCGGAAGTAGCCGAAATAGCCGAGCAATCGGTGAAGCACGCCCTTTTTGCTGATGCAGTGCTCACAGATCTTGTTCTGCTGATCGGTGTAGGGACGCCCGCATTTGGGGCATACGCGGTTGAACTGCTCAAAAATCTGGTCGTCAGCACCGACGTCCTCGCCGTTTGCAAGCCGCTCCCAAATAGCGGTGAAGGCGAGCAGCTTGAGCTTGCAGGTATTGGTGCAGTAGCCCAGGATGACCGTTGTACCGGTCAGTCCCCACGCGCGGGTTGCGTCGCGGAACTGCTCATCGGTCATGTCGCCCTGCACGGGCGGCTTGTCATCCGGAGCGTGGCGGTGTACCTGCAGACGGTTGGAGGTAGCGTAGTTGTCAATGTACGGCTCGGATAGGCAGTCCAGCGGGCAGGACTCAAAGGTCGAGTCGCCGACGGTGACGCGGTAGAGGTTCCCGTCCTTGCGGGAAAATGCCAGCCATACCTCTCCGTAGTCGCCGTTCATGTCCAGATCCAGCCGCAGGCACATATCCAGCCCAGCGGGATCGACCTGATGGGCTGTCAGAACGGCCTGTGCGCCGGCAGACAGCTTGTCAAGCGGTAGTATGGGGATCACATCCTTTCCATAATTATAAAGGCGCTCATATGTGGATTTACTTACGTTCTGTGTGTGCAAGTGATACGGTTTGCCCGAATCGCAAGTATGATAGCACTTTTTCCGGAAAAAGCAACCCGTTTTTGAAAATTCCTTCATTTTTGGAGCTATGCCCAATTATTCACGCAAACAACCGGCGCTTTTCACAGAAAGGACAAATAAGTCCGGCATCGGGCGGAATGTGGGCGCTAATGCCGTTAAATCGGCTCAAAAGCAGAAAGGTTGCCCTATGGGTTGGTTGGTGCTGTTGTACATACCAGCATTCCCAATAATTCGACATCTTGTTGGAATTGCCTCTTGCTTTTGTGATGGAACTGTGATACAATAGTAAAGGTTTCGTAAAGCGAACCGGACAGATGTTTCCAATATAGGTTCGAAGTAATGGGTCGAATGTTTCTACCGCACCCCGCAGTTGCGACTATTGGCGAATATCCCGCAAACCTGACTGAGACGATGCACCGAGGAGCGTTTCCGGTGCCTTTGCGTGTTGCTGCGGGACTTCTTGCGCGCGGACGGTTCCCCTCCCTCTACTCCCGGATCGGTACGGACAGGCATCTGCCTGTCTGTTTTTTGTTCGGCACGCGGCGATTGGTGATTGGTCTCCCTGCGGGAGGCTTCACATAGAAAAATATGGATGGATCAAGAAAATCCTCAAAACAAAAAGGAGAAAAAACATGAAAAAGATCCTGTCTCTGTGTCTGGCTGTCCTTATGCTGGCGGCGTGCGTGTCCGCATTTGCTTCCTGCGGCGATAGCGGCGAGAAGAAGATGAAGGTTGGCTTTATCTTCCTGCATGACGAGAACTCCACCTACGACAACAACTTCCTTCAGGCTGCCAAGGCTGCCTGCGAGGCGAAGGGCGTCGAGATGGTCGTGAAGAAGAACATCCCCGAGTCCTCCAAGTGCAAGGACGCTGCGGATGACCTGGTTGCACAGGGCTGCACCGTTGTATTTGCTGACAGCTTCGGTCATGAGGACTTCATGATCCAGGCTGCTAAGGAGCACAAGGATGTTCAGTTCTGCCATGCGACCGGTACCAAGGCGCACACCGAGAAGCTGGACAACTTCCACAACGCTTTCGCTTCCATTTATGAGGGTCGTTACCTTGCCGGTATCGCGGCAGGTCTGAAGCTCAACGAGATGATCGCTGCCGGTAAGTTCACCGCCGAGGAGGCAGTGATGGGCTATGTCGGCGCGTTCACCTACGCCGAGGTTATCTCCGGTTACACTTCCTTCTACCTGGGCGCCAAGTCTGTCTGCCCCTCTGTCACCATGAAGGTTACGTTCACCGGCTCCTGGTACGATGAGACCAAGGAGAAGGAGGCTGCCAACAAGCTGATCTCCCAGGGCTGCAAGCTGATTTCCCAGCACGCTGACTCCATGGGCGCTCCCAAGGCGTGCGAGGATGCCGACATTCCCAACGTTTCCTACAACGGCAGCACCAAGACCGCCTGCCCCAAAACCTTCATCGTTTCCTCCCGCATCAACTGGCAGCCCTACTTTGAGTACATGATTCAGCAGGTCAAGGACGGCAAGAAGATTGACACCGACTGGACCGGTACGCTGGCTAACGGCGCCGTTGTTCTGACCGAGATCAACGAGACTGCCGCTGCTGCCGGCACCAAGGAGGCTATTGAGAAGGCAGAGGCTTCCCTGAAGAAGGGCGAGCTGCACGTCTTTGATATCAACACCTTCACGGTTGGCGGTCAGAAGCTGACCTCCTACATGGCTGACGTGGACACCGATCCCGAGTTTAAGAAGGACACCGAGGTCGTCGAGAACGGCTACTTCAACGAGTCCGGCAAACGCTCCGCTCCGTACTTCGACGTACAGATCGACGGCATCACGCTGCTCGACCAGAACTTCGGTTCGTAATCCGACATTTCCGGATACAGGACGCACTCGGACCGGACGGGGGAATCCCCCGCCCGGTCCCGCGTCCGTTTTTCACTTATGGGGATTTTGAATTCCTGTTACAGGCAACCTCGCATCGGGTGCGCCACACGCGGTGCGGCAACAAAAACCAGGAGGTATGAGCGTGAGCAAAACGGCGGCAATTGAGCTGAAGGGCATATCCAAGCACTTCGGCTCCGTTCAGGCAAACCGGAATGTGGATCTGACGGTGTACAACGGGGAGATCCTTGCCATTCTGGGGGAGAACGGAAGCGGCAAGACCACCCTGATGAACATGATCTCGGGTATTTACTATCCGGATGAAGGCAGTATCTGCATCGGGGGCAGGGAAGCACAGATAAGCTCCCCGAAGGATGCCTTCCGGTACCGCATCGGCATGATCCATCAGCACTTCAAGTTGGTGGACGTGTTTACGGCGGCGGAGAACATCGTGCTGGGTGTACCGGAAACGGGACGGTTTTCCATGGATGCGGTGAACCGGCGGGTCAAGGAAATCACCGAGCGGTATGGCTTCCGTCTGGAGCCGACCAAGAAGATATACGAGATGTCGGTCTCCGAGAAGCAGACGGTTGAGATCGTCAAGGTGCTGTACCGCGGCGTGGATATTCTGATTCTGGACGAGCCGACCGCGGTTCTGACGCCGCAGGAGGCGGGCAGACTGTTTGATATCCTCCGTGTCATGCGCGCCGAGGGCAAGGCAATCATCATCATCACGCACAAGCTGCATGAGGTCATGGCAATCTCCGACCGGGTAGCCGTCCTGCGCAAGGGTGAGCATATTGCCACGGTTGAGACGGCGCATACCACCGAGGCGGAGCTGACCGAGATGATGGTTGGCAAAAAGGTGGAGCTGAACATCGAGCGGCGGGCACCTGTGAATCCGGTCGAGCGGCTGACGGTCGAGGGACTGCGCTGTCTCAACCAGGAGGGCATCCCCGTTCTCCGCGATGTGTCCTTTACGGCACGCGCCGGGGAGATACTGGGTATCGCCGGCATTGCGGGCAGCGGACAGCGGGAGCTTCTGGAGTCCATCGCCGGATTGCAGCACCTGGAGGCAGGTACCATCCGCTACAATAACCCCAAGAACGGGGAAGTCGAGGATCTGCGTGATAAAACGCCGTTGCAGATACGCGAGCTGGGTGTCCGGCTTTCCTTCGTGCCGGAGGATCGGCTGGGCATGGGACTTGTCGGCAACATGGATATTACCGACAACATGATGCTCCGCTCCTACCGGCGGGGCAGAGGCGTGTTTTTGGATCGCAAGAAGCCGCACGACCTGGCGGAGGAGATCATCCGCGAGTTGGAGGTTGCCACGCCGGATACGCACACGCCCGTGCGGCGGCTGTCGGGCGGTAACGTGCAGAAGGTGCTGGTAGGGCGCGAAATCGCCGCGGCGCCTACCGTTCTGATGGCGGCTTACCCTGTGCGCGGTCTGGACATCAATTCGTCCTACCTGATCTACCATCTGCTCAACCAGCAGAAGGAGCGCGGGACAGCGGTTCTTTTCGTGGGGGAGGATCTGGACGTTTTGCTGGCGTTGTGCGACCGGTTGCTGGTCATGTGCGGCGGGCAGGTATCCGGCATCGTGGATCCGCGCGAGGTCACAAAGGAGGAAGTCGGTCTGCTGATGACGGGCGTTGTGCCGGAGCGTCTGCGGACTGCCGTCGAGCCGGTCGGTGCCGGTCGTGCGGGAGAGGAGGAAAACCATGGCTGAGTCTCATATTGCCAAGCAGACAGCGGACAAGCCCCGTCGGGCGCCTCTGTTCCATATAGTCAAGCGCAACGTCATGCCGTGGTATAAGGCGTGGGCGGTACGCGCCATTGCCATTCTGGCGTCCTTTGTGCTGATGGGGCTTGTGTCCCTGCTGGTTCTGCACGAGAATCCCTTCCGGGTGTTCGGCACCATGTTTTCGGGGGCTTTCCGGTACCCGAAGCGCACGTGGCGTCTGTTCTATGATACCGCCATGCTGTTGCTGATTGCGCTGGCGCTGACGCCTGCCTTCCGGATGCGGTTCTGGAATATCGGTGCGGAGGGACAGGTGCTGATCGGCGGACTTTGCTCCTTCCTGTGCATGAAGTACCTTGCCGACCTGCCCAATGCATTGCTCCTGCTTATCATGCTGGTGGCAGGCATGGCGGGCGGCGTTATCTGGACAGCTATCCCCGCCTTCTTCAAGGCGAAGTGGGGCACCAACGAGACGCTGTTCACGCTGATGATGAACTACGTTGCTACCTGCCTTGTCGCATTTTCCATACAGGCGATGTACCCGAAGGGTACCGGCACCGTGGGCATCCTGAACCCGGACACGCAGGCGGGCTGGCTGCCGAAACTCGGAAACGGAGACGGCTCGAATTTCATACTGACCATCCTGGTAGCGGTGCTGCTTACCTGCTTCGTGTACGTGTATATGCGTTACAGCAAGCAGGGCTATGAGATTTCCGTGGTCGGTGAGAGCGAGAATACTGCCCGCTACATCGGAATCAACGTGCGGAAGGTAATCCTGCGGACCATGATCCTGACAGGAGCGCTGTGCGGACTGGTCGGCTTCCTGCTTGTCGGCGGACCCAACCACTCCATCGAGGCAAACTCGGTCGGCGGAAACGGCTTTACGGCAATTATGGTCGCATGGCTGGCGAAATTCAATCCCGTGTTCATGCTTTTCGCCTCCTTCCTCATTTGCTTCCTCCGGACAGGCTCCGGACAGGTCACGAGTGACTTCAGTATCGACAGCTCCTACGGCGATATTCTGATCGGCATCGTGCTGTTCTTCATCATCGGCTGTGAATTCTTTATCAACTATCAGGTTTGCTTCCGCAAGAAGCAGAAGGAGGCATAAATGCTGGACAGATTGATCGGATTCATTCCCGGAGCCGTGAAGATGGGAATCCCGCTGCTGTATGGCTGTACCGGAGAGATCCTCACGGAAAAATCCGGAAACCTGAATATGGGTATTCCCGGTATCATGTACATAGGCTCCATCAGCGGGGTCATAGGCTCCTTCCTGTATGAAAAATCACTTGATAACCCGGCGGACATAAACCCGTTCCTTGCCGTCTTCATCCCGCTTGCCTGCTGTCTGTTCGGCGCGGGACTGATGGGACTGCTTTATTGCTTCCTGACCGTGACTCTGCGTGCAAACCAGAATGTCACAGGTCTTGCCATGACCACGTTCGGCGTCGGACTCGGAAACTTTTTCGGTGGTTCATTGATCCGGCTGGTCGGCAGCAATACCGGCGAGACTTACATCAGCGTCAAGACGACCAGTGACATCTTCCGGACGCCGCTTCCCTTTGCGGCGGATCTCGGTGCCTTCGGGCAGGCAGTTCTGTCCTACGGCTTCCTGACATACCTGGCGATCGTGATAGCGATTGTGGCGGCGGTCGTGCTCCGCCGGACGCGCGTTGGCTTGCAGCTGCGCGCTGTCGGCGAGAATGCGGCGACAGCGGATGCGGTGGGCATCAACGTTACCCGCTATAAGTATGTTGCTACGGTGGTGGGCAGCATGATCGCAGGGCTTGGCGGACTGTACTATATCATGGACTACATCGGCGGTTCCTGGTCGAACAATGCATTCGGTGACCGCGGATGGCTGGCGGTTGCGCTGGTTATCTTCGTTATCTGGCGCCCCAATCTGGCAATCCCCGGAGCACTTCTGTTCGGTGCGCTGTACAATCTGCCGCAGTATGTGGACGGACTGACACTGGCGCAGAAAAAGCTGTTCGAGATGATCCCCTACGTTGCCACGCTGCTGGTTCTGATTATTACCAGCATCCGCAACCGGCGCGAAAATCAACCGCCTGCCGGACTGGGACTCAACTACTACCGCGAGGACAGATAGCGCATACCCGCACTCCGTAATCTTTATCGGGGGTGTTAAAAAACTCATCTTGAGTTTTTTAACACCCCCGATCTTGTGTATACAGGCATACAACCCCGCGTTGGAAAAAGCGGCAGAACAATTTAGCTTGCAAAAGCAAAATTTGCATAAATTGCCAAATTGCCCGAAAAGGTGAAAAAATATTTTCTCCGGCGCCCGAATGCGGCAACTTTCGACAGAGCGGATGTGGTATACTGACCACGCACCGGACGCCGGGAACCGGCGCGGTGCCGTAATGACGCACGATCCGGCAGGAGCCGGACGGAACTGGGAGGAAAGAAATGGATACGAAAATGCTTGAGAAAGAGCCAGAGGTTTGCCGTATGGGGAACGGCAATCCGGAAAGAGGAAGCAACGGCGTGGGCTACATAGCCGCGGCGGCATTGGACGAGGCGGGACGGCTGATCCTGCCGGAGGGACTGCGGATGCGCATGAACCGGGCGCCGGGGGCGCAGGTGTGGGTTTGCCTGACCGGGGAGGGGCTGCTTGCCGAGTACGGGGGCGACTATTGCCGGATATGCGGGGAGCCGCTTGACCCGGATGCACCATGCGTGATATGTCCGTCCTGCATCCGCGAGGTGCGCGAGACGGGGGCGTGCGACACGCAGGAGTCTTGATATAGTTGACCGGCAGAAAAGCCGGGTATTTCAGAAAGCAAGGGTGTTAAAAAACTCAATTTTGAGTTTTTTAACACCCTTACCTCTCGTCTCATGAAATCAGCGTTTCCTGAACGGCACCTTTGGACTGCTCACAGTTTACAGCCCGAATTCGCTCTGCCCCAGTGCCGCCTCAATACGCAGGAGCCGATTGTATTTGGCAACGCGTTCGGTACGGCAGGGCGCCCCCGATTTGATGAGCGGAGCTCCGACAGCGACTGCCAGATCGGCGATGGTGGTATCCTCTGTCTCGCCGGAACGGTGCGAGAGAATATAGCGGTAGCCCGCCGTTCGCGCCTCCCGTATGACGCGCAGTGTCTCGGTCAGCGTGCCGATCTGATTGGGTTTGATAAGGATGGCATTGGCAGCACCTGCGCGGATGCCCTCGCGCAGGCGAGCCGTATTGGTGACGAACAGGTCGTCCCCTACCAGCATGACACGCCCGCCTGAACGCCGGGTCATGTCTGCCCAGCTCCGGAAATCCTGCTCGCCCAGCCCGTCCTCAATCGAGAGCAACGGGTAGCGCTCCGACCAGTCGCTCCATTGGCGGATCAGTTCGTCCGGTGTCCGTTCCTCCCCGGATTTGGGCAGACGGTAGGAGAAGGCGCCGTCCCTGCCCGGTACCGCCCACTCCGTGGCGGCGGCGTCCAGTGAAATTTTAACCTCGTCGGTTGTCCTGCCCGCCGCCTCAATGGCGCGGAGAAGGAACCGGATCGCTTCCTCGTCGGATTCCAATTCGGGGGCATAGCCACCCTCATCGCCGACCGCCGTGGTGTGCCCCGCGTCGCGAAGCAGTCCGCCAAGTGCGTGGTATATCTCACTGCCCCACCGCAGTGCCTGCGCAAAGCAGGACGCGCCGACCGGCACGATCATGAATTCCTGAATTTCCATGTTGTTGTCGGCGTGTGCGCCGCCGTTAAGCACGTTCATCATGGGGACAGGCAGGCGGCAGGCGTCCGCGCCGCCGATATAGCGGTACAGCGGCATCCGGTACCAGTTGGCGGCGGCGCGTGCCGCCGCCAGCGATACGGCAAGGATGGCGTTGGCACCCAGCTTGGATTTGTCAGACGTTCCGTCCAGGCGGCACAGCGCCCGGTCTACCTCTGCCTGCTCACAGGCGAACATACCGGAGAGCGCCGGGGAGATAATGTCACAGATATGCCCAGCCGCCTCCCGGACGCCCCGCCCGCCGTAACGGCCGGCATCACCGTCGCGCAGCTCGTGCGCCTCAAAACTGCCGGTGGATGCGCCGGACGGTACGCTGGCGACACCCACGGTGCCGTCTGTCAGCATGACGGTTGCCTCCACGGTCGGGTTGCCGCGCGAATCCAGTATCTCACGCCCGCAGCATTTCATGATCTGAGGTTTTGTCATAGAAAATCCGCCTTTCTCCGGGGCTTACCCCCGGTTTGCTCGGAGGTAGTATGCGGCAGAAAAGGCATTTCCATACATGGCGGGCGTCAAGGGGCGGTGCAGGGTTGCGGACGGTTCCGGTTTTTCTGTTACCGTCTGCTGTCAATCCACGTTGCCAGCCGACCGCACGTCAGGTAGAGCCGGAACATAATGCGTTGCCGAAGCCCCTGCCCACCGAGCAGGTATTGCCGGCTTTCCTGAATGGTGCGGCGCAATTCCTTCGCCTCAGCGGGAAATTCCCGTTCCCGCCCGGAGCGGAGGAGCATCCGATACAGGTTCCAGAAAGCGAAAGCCTGCATGGAGGTCACCGATTCCAGCATGGCGGGATGTTCCTTCACGATTTCCCGGATGCGGTGGTACGCCTTCATTTGGGACAGGCGGCGTTCGTTAAACGGCTGTGACGTAGCCGTTCCGGGACGTGCGCGCGTATATCGGTACAGGCACGCACCCAGAACCAGCAGACGCATTCCCTTACTTCCGTAGAAGTTGCAAACGCTGAACAGTGTGTCCTCTCCGTAAAACAGATCCTCGTCCAAAAAAAGCTGAACCAGGGAAGCCCGCCGGAACATCCGCCCGCAGCAGCTGCCCAGCAGGTGCATATCGCCAACCTCATCTTGCGTGTACAGGCGCACGCCGTCCGCGCCGGCGAGCGCGGTGTCATAGGCGTTCCTGCCATTTGTGTCCAGCCAGTTCACCGAGGCAATATCCGCGCCGGTGTCCTGCATGCCGGTATACAGCCGCTCCAGATAAGTCGGGTCTGTCGTATCGTCGGCATCCACAAAGGTAATAAATGCCCCGCTCGCAATCTCAAGCGCCCGGTTCCGGGCGGCGGATACTCCGGCATTTGTCTGGTGCAGGACGCGCACACGGGCGTCGGTCTCCCCGTACCGGTCACAGATGGCGCCGGTCGTGTCGGTCGATCCGTCGTCAACCAGAATCAGCTCGAAATCCCGGAATGTTTGAGCCAGCAGGCTGTCCAGACACCGGGGCAGGTAGTCTTCTACGTTATAAGCGGGAACTATCACTGAAACTGTCGTATCCATAGAGTATCTCCTCAGCTTTTATTTCTGTGCAGCAGGGTGTGCAGATTTGCCCGGACAAAACGGGCTGTTGCCCGTTCAGTCAGCAGTGCCGCGCCGAAGAAAACCGGCAGAAGTGCCAGCGTGGTGACGGCAGCCCACAGGATGACACGCCCGTAGGAATCCAGCGCCACGTGCGACAGCCCCCAGCGTCCGGCGACGGTCATAGCGATGAACAGCAGAATGTTGAGAAGCCAGCGGCGGTAGGTAATCAGGGGAGAGCGGTGCAGGATGCGGCGGTTCGCATACAGGATCATGTCATTGGAGCGGTACAGGAGTGCCGCGATGGTGCCGATCAGCACGCCGTAAATACCGCTCAGCTCAGTTCTGCCGCGCAGGAGCAGGACGGCACAAATGGACACCGACAGATTGATGCCGGATTCCAGCACGGAGCGCCATTGCGTCTGCCGGAAATGCTGGGCGAAGGAGATTGTATTCACCGAGGAGTTCCGCCCGTTGATCAGAAACTGTACCGCAATGAACAGGTAGGGGAGGTAGTTGTCCACGTACCGGATGTCGGTAACATCGGCGGTGTAGAGCCGCAGGAAGGGGGTAATGAACAGCCCTGCCACGGTGAACAGCCAGAACGTCAGGGTCATGTTGAATATCTCGTACACATCCAACAGCTTTACGAAGCGGGGAAAGTCGGTGTGGTAGGTTTGCCCCAGGATGAAATTGGCGCTGCTGAAATTGCCGATCAGCGTTGTGACCATACCGAACAGCATGGCGTACATAGTGTACACGCTGACCGAAGCCAGCCCGCAGAACCAGGTCAGGATCAGCGTATCGGTGTTGTTGAATATCAGCGTGGAGACTTCATGAATGACCACGTTCCGGCTTTGGGATATGGCGGCATAGTCCGGCTGTGCCTTGGCGTCCAGCCAGCGGTAGTGGTGGTACATATACAGGCACACAAAGCCGATCTGCAACAGGTTGACGGCGCAGTACATGGCTTGCAGCTCGACCACTCCGAAGCCCAGATGCAGGAGAAGAATCTTGGAGAGACTGGTGACGACAAACGTGACCGTGCCGAGGTTAGTCAGAACGTATTTCTTGCCGTCCGCCAGCAAAAGCAGGCGCAGCTTGCCCTGGAACAGGTAGTTGACGGCACCCGGAAGCCCGCTGAACAGAACGACCAGGGCAATCTGCCACGGAGCAATCCCCTCCGCACGGACGGTCAGAGGAAAGACGGCGGCGCACACCAGTACCGCAAGCAGGTAGAAAAAACCCGTCCGACGGTAGAAATGGTGTGTCGCCGCCATGATGCGGTTGACGGCGTTGCGATCCCCCGTGGCAACCGGTCCGTACAGCGCCTGCATGGATGCCGTTCCGATGCCCGCTTCCAGCAGGGCAAGGTAAGCAAGCACCTGATTGACCGAGGACAGCAACCCGTTTGCCTCGGAGCCGAGGCTGGTCAGGATCAGCCGGGGGATGAGGATGCCGAGCGCGATGGTCACCAGCTGATTGAACAGCCCTGTTACAATGTTGCCGAGTCCCTTCTTGGCTTTCAGACTGTTCATCCCGCGATGCCCCCGTTCCTGAGCCGGCGCAGGCGGTTTACCGCGCGCAGAAGCACTGCCGAACGGGTTTTCAGCACCCGGATATACCATCCCGGCGTATCGCCGAACTGCCCGTCACGAAACGCCTCCCGGCAGGTGTCGCTGCGCAGGATACGCCGCATTTCAGCTGCCCGCTCCCGATTCGACAGCGGACAGTCCGGAGCGGACAGGTTGGAGAGTGCCTGCTGAACGCGCCAGTTGAGGAAGGAGCAGTAGGACGCCCGGATCGAGTCCGTGTCCAGGTGTACGTGGGCGAATACCTGCTCGCGCAGGCGGCGTGACGCCTCAATCGTATCCCACAGCCCCGGCACATACCGGCGGGTCAGACTGCCGGCGTGCTCTTTTTCATATGTGTAGAGATCCTCACGCACAACGCGGAACCCATGCTCTGCGTGCAACAGGTAGTGCAGTATGAACTGCTCGTCCTCACAGTAGGCAAGCGACTCGTCAAAGCGTAATCCGTGCGCTTCCAGAACGGCGTGGCGGAAGCTCTTGTTGCAGGGCGTCAGCATCAGTCCGCGCTCCTGCAATCGCCAGACGGCGGACAGGGGCATAGCCCCGCCCTCAATGCCGCTCCAGTCGGTCGGCACATCGCGCGGCAGGGTCGGGGTAGGGTAACGCAACGTCACGCCGCACACCGCCATGTCCGCCGAATCGGATGCCCCCCGGTCGCACAGCTTACGGATCCAGTCCGGTGCGACCGTGTCGTCCGCATCGCAGAACAGGATAAATTCCCCGGTCGCTTCGGCAAGTCCCCGGTTTCGGGCGGCGGAAACGCCCCGATTCTCTGTATGGATCACGCGGATGCGGGCGTCGCGTGCCGCCCACGTATCACAAATATTCCCCGTCCCGTCCGTTGAACCGTCGTCAATCATGATCAGCTCGAAGCTGTCCGCCGTCTGCGCCAGCAGGCTGTCCAGACAGCGAGGCAGGTAAGGGGCGGCGTTGTATGCGGGCAGGATAACACTTGCAAGCGGGCAGTCAATCACAGCTGTCCTCCTGCCCGTCCGTGTCCGCCGACACGGCACCGTCCTGCATGGGAGCAGAAGATTCTGCCGCTTTTTCCTCCGTGCCTGCTGCGGCTGCCTCGCGCCGCCAGACGCGCTCCATGCCGAAGTACAGCAGGACGCCCAAAATCACCATGCCCAGCGACCAGAACTGGGAGGGTGAGAGAAGTCCGAACAGCTTGCCCCGGTCGTCACCGCGGATGAATTCAATGAGGAAGCGGAAAATGCCGTAGCCGATGAGGTATACGGTCATGTTGTGACGGAACTGCTTCTTGAGCAGCAGATACGAGCAGACGGCGAACAGGATGAGCAGGAACGCCGCCTCATAGAGCTGAGTCGGGTATACCGGCTCGGGCAGCCGCGGGAATTTGACGCCCAGCCAGCTGTCGGTTGGCTTGCCGTAGCAACAACCGGCGAAGAAACAGCCGACACGCCCCAGGCTGTGCCCGATCAGAACGCAGCAGGGAAGCACCGAGAGTGCCGGGAAGCCATACTCCGTGCTGACCAGCCGCCCCTTGAGACGGCGACGCAGAAGGAGGTAGACGCCGATGAACACGGCGGCGCCTCCCAGCATCCCACCGAGGAAGGTGATGCCGCCCTTGAGGCTGAAGCCTGCCGCCGGGTTCTCGATGTAGTTATAGACTCCCTGAAACAGCGCCGCGCAGCCGAAGCCCAGCAACACCGAAACGATGCCGTCATAGAACAGGAAATCGGTGAAGGACAGGTCAATCTTCATTTTCTTGCTGTACAGGTACAGGACGCCGAACGCCGCCAGGACGCCCAGCGCGACCATGATGCCGTACATATGCACTTTCCAAAACAACGCGTCAGGTAACATAAAGCCGCAAATCTCCTCTCGGGAATAAACTATTTCTACTATTATACCACGTGGGGAGACTGTTGTAAAGTCTTTTCCTGAACATATCCGTTGCCAAAATGTTAAAGTTGCGAAAAAATCTGCGGGATGAACTCCCCGCAGTCATGCGGATTCCATCGCGTTGCCACAATTTTGCTGAATATTTCAAAACCGTCTTGACGTTCCCTGCTTACTTTGGTATAATAGGGACAGTTACGACAAAATGTGTCGGATTGCTTTTTGCTGTTCCTGTTTGGCTATTGATGCAAGGAGGATGACCTGTCTATGCTGAAAATCAGTGAGCTGTCCGTAAACGGTGTTAGGTGCCCGGCGTTCCTGCCCTGCGAGGGATTGCGCGTCTCGTGGGTGTTGGAGTCCGACCGGCGCGATGTGCGTCAGGCGACCCGGCGGATCCGGCTGGAATCCGGTGTGCGCACGGTATGGGATTCCGGCGTGCTGGAGGATGCGCAGTCGGTTGCTGTCCCTCTGCCGCTGACATTGCCGCCCCGCACCGACTTCCGCCTGACCGTCACCGTGACCGATTCCGTCGGCGAGACGGCGGAGCTGTCGCACGCCTTTGCCACTGCGCTGAACCCCGGTGACTGGAGTGCCGTCTGGATCCGCGTGCGCCGCCCCATTGTGGGTTGGGCGCCCTATTTGCGCACAAAGTTTGACCTTCGTGCCGCGCCTGTGCGCACGGCACGGCTGTATGTCAGCGGACTGGGGTGCGGGGAGTATTACATCAACGGGCAGAAGATATCCGAGGATATGATAGACCCGCCCATGACCAATTACAACCGCGAGGTGCTGTACCGCATCTACGACGTAAGCCGCTTCCTGCCCGCCGGTGGCGGTCGGTGCGCGCTGGCGGCACTGCTCGGCGAGGGCTGGTATGCCCAGAGCCGCGTGTGGGCGGTCGGCGGCTTCCGGTACGGTGACCCGTGCCTGTGCGCCCAGCTGGAGATTGTCTATGAGGACGGGCAGACTCAGACTGTTGCCACCGGCACCGAGGGGTGGTTCAGTAAGTGCAGCCCCATCGTGCTGAATAACCTTTACGGCGGCGAGACCTATGACGCCCGGCTGGAAACGCCGGATTTCGCAGATCCCGACGGAGAGGAGGACGGCTGGTCGCCGGTGGAGGCGGACCCTGTGCCGAAGGGCGCACTGAAGCTGTGCCTCATGCCACCGGTGCGCGTGATCCGGACATTGCCCGCGCAGTCGGTCAGGCAGGTCAGCGGCAAGGAGGACGGCGCGTGGATCATCGACATGGGCGAGAACACGGCGGGCATAGCCGAGTTCCACCTGCGTCCCTCCTCGCGCGGTGCGCAGTATGTTTTCCGGTTTGCCGAGACGGTCAACCCGGACGGCAGTCTGGATTTCCGTTCCACCGGGGCGTTTGCCACGCAGTGCATCCAGCAGGATGTGTACATTGCGCGCGGTGACGCGGAGGGCGAGGTTTATCGCCCGCGCTTTACCTATCACGCCTACCGCTATGTGGAGATTACCGGCTATTTTGACCTGCGCCAGTACGGCAAGGATCCGGACACTGACATTGCAGTCGGGCTGGTCATGTCCACGGATCTGGAGCAGGCAGGCAGCTTCCGGTGCGCCAATGAAGATATCAACAGGTTGCAGGGCATCATGATGTCCACCTTCCGCTCCAACTACCACGGCTTCCCGGAGGATTGCCCCGGGCGGGAGAAGTGCGGCTGGCTTGGCGACGCACAGGTGGTGTGCAACACCGGCATGATGAATTACCGGATGCAGGCGTCCTATGAGAAGTACCTGCATGACATCCGCACGGAGGTCGAGATGTACGGCGTCTGGCAGATGATTGCACCCGGTATGCGCGGTTGCGGTGAGGCGACTCCGCTCTGGGGCTGTGCGCAGGTGCTGATTCCGTACTGGATGTACCGCTATTACGGCGACCGTGCCGTGGTGGATGACAACTGGGATATGATGTGCCGCTGGGTGGAACATGAGGCGGCGGACGCCAAGGATTTCATCATTACGCGCGGACTGGGGGACTGGTGCCCGCCGGTCGGGCTGAAGAGCGACCGGCGCATCCCGGTGCCGGAATCCTCCACGCAGATGTTTTACGAGATATGCTGTCGCATGAGCGAGCTTGCCGCCGAGCTGGGGCTGGATGGCAAGGAGCACTTTGACCGGCTGGCGGCGAATATCAAGGACGCCTGCATCCGCACCTTCTGGCTTCCGCGCGAGCATCGGTACAGTACGTGGGGCAGTTGCGGCGTGGCGCTGGAGACCGGGCTGTACCCGGCAGGCGAGCGCGAGGCACTCGTGCGGGCGCTGGTGGAGCTTGTCAAGGCAGATGACTGTGCCATGAGCACGGGCATTTACGGCAACAAGTACCTGATCCCGGCGCTGTGCGATGAAGGCTACGGCGATCTTGCTCTGCGGATCCTGTTCAACCGTGACCATGTCAGCTTCGGTACCATGATGGACGGTGGCGCGACCTCCCTGTTTGAATGTCTGGAGACCGAGTGCGTGGGACGTCCGCGCGAGAGGGGAACCGCTTCGCTTAACCACCCCATGCACGCAGGCTTTGCCTACTTCCTGTACCGTTGCGTGGCGGGTATCCGTCCGCTGACGCCCGGTTTCGGCGAGTTTGAAATCCGCCCCGATCATTTTGACGGCATTCCGTCTGCGGACGTCACATACGAAACGCCCTACGGCACGGTGGCAGTGTCCTTTGTGCGCCGGGGCAGGGAAACAGTGTACAGCTTCCGCGTACCGGTCAATACGACCTGCCGCTTCCGCGCGGGCGGACGCAGCGAGGTATACGGTTCCGGCAGTTATACCGTGACGGTCACGGAGTGAGGGGGGCAGTATGGAACCTGTGAAATTCAAGCGGCTTGATCCTGCGGCGATTCTGCCGACCTACGCCACGCCCGGCTCAGCCGGCGCCGATCTGTACGCACTGCCTTCCGGGGAGTCGGTTGTCATTGCGCCCGGCGCGACTGCCTGTATCCGGACGGGGCTTGCCGCCGCAATCCCGTGCGGATATGTGGGGCTGGTCTTTGCCCGGAGCGGGCTTGCCTGCCGGCAGGGGCTGGCACCTGCCAACAAGGTCGGCGTCATTGACTCCGACTACCGCGGTGAGTGGCTGATTTACCTTTACAATCAGGCGAGCGAGCCGCGCGTGATAAATCCCGGCGACCGGGTGGCACAGCTGGTGCTGCTCCCGGTTCTGACACCGACGGTGGTCGAGGCGGATTCGCTGGATGAAACAGATCGGGGTGCCGGCGGATTCGGCTCCACGGGACAATAATTGCATGACTGTGCGGGCTGATTTGCCCATATGCATATGTCCGGCACACTGCCGGGGAAAAGGAGAATAACAATCATGAAAAAACTGCATCTGTTCGTACTGTGTGCCGTATTCTTACTGGCTGCTTGCCTGACCGGTGTGCTGGTGTCCTGTCAGGACGGTCAGACCGAGACTTCTTCCGCCACCGGAACGGGAACCCCCACGGAGCCGCAGGTGAGCGCTTCTGCTACCGATACCGAGCCGGAGACGGAGCCTGTTACCGCTCCCGGAACGGACACCGAGACCGATATGACAACAGAAACCGATACCGAAACAGAAACCGAGACCGAAACGGAGGGAATTAAATTGAATATCAAAGCCGATGCGCTGAACCCGCTGATGACATCGCTGTGGAGCGGGGATGAGGTCCGCAACGAGACCGTTATGTTCCTGGATGCAGGTGAGGCAAAGAGCCTTCTGTACCGGGCAGACTGCATTCTGTCCGTGACGGGCTACGACGGCAAGAGAAAGTACACCGAGGGCGTGGATTATGCCCTGCAGGACGGGAAAATCGTGGCACTGGAGGGCGGCGCACTGCCGACTATTACGTCGGCGAAGTACTACGGCGCCGATTCCACCTCGCTTCTGATGACCAGGTACAACGGGAAAAATGTATACACCCACTGGGGTGAGGGGCGCGCCATGACCGATTGGCAGGTCAACGTTACCTATACGCATTCGGACAGCTGGGAGGGCTACCGTCAGACCTGCGAGATCGGGCAGTTTGCCGGACTTGTCGATAAACTCAACCGCGGTGAGGATGTGACGTTCATTTTCTACGGTGACAGTATCACCAACGGCGCCAGCGCCAGTTTTGTCTATAACTACGCGCCGCAGCAGTACAGCTATCCGCTGTTGCTGACGCAGGCACTGGCAGATCTGTTCGGGTACAACGTTCACTACGTCCAGACCGGGCTGAACGGCACCAGCCGCATCCCCAATCAGGACTACACGGTGGAGAATGCCCGCGGTACCATTACCTATATCAATCCTGCCATCGGCGGCTGGAATACGCAGCAGGGGCTGGATAACTATGACAGTCACGTCAAGCCGTTCATCGAGCAGTACGGCTGTGACCTGTTCGTGCTGGCGTTCGGCATGAATGATGCGGGCGGCGCTCCCCGCACGATCGCGGCAACGCAGAAGAAGATCCTCAACAGGGTGCTGGAGCAGTCGCCCGCAGCCGGATTGCTGATCGTGTCCACCATGGTGCCCAACCCGGACGCGACCAACGGCTGGTACGGCAATCAGGAAAAGCAGCAGAAGAGCCTTCAGTCCCTGGCGGAGGAAATGCGTGCGCGGAACGCTTCCTGCGCCGTGGCGTGCATGACCTCGGTCAGCAAGGCAGTGCTGGAGCACAAGAGCTTCCGGGATTATTCCGGCAACAACATCAATCACCCGAACGATTTCTTCTCGCGCGTCTATGCGCAGTGCCTGCTGGAGACGCTGATCGGCTACGGCAACATCCGCTGAGAAAGAACGGGTGAGCCATGATCGAGACCGTCGTGATAGACAGCATTGACGGCATCATGCGGTTGATCTCGGATCAGGCATACAATGAGGACATCGGGCGGCTGCGGAGCGCATACTTTTTCCGCGGGCTGCCCGATGTCCGATTCCGCCTGACGACCAGTCTGCGCATGAACTGCAAGGAGCTCCACCGGGAGCTGGAGCCGGCGATGCTGCGGGCGTTTACTAAGTATGCCAGTATGGATGATCCCACGCTGTCCTCGTCTGTCTGGAAGCAGATGGTGGTGGGGCAGCACTACGGGCTTCCTACGCGGCTGATGGACTGGACGCGCTCCCCGCTGATAGCCCTGCATTTTGCCAACTCCGAGAGCAATTTCGACAAGCTGGACAAGCGGGACAGTGTGGTTTGGCGCTTCAACATGAAGGACGTGAACCGCTACCTGCCGGACAAGTACGCCCGGATACTGGAGCGGGACAAGACCTTCATCTTTTCGCTGGACACGCTGTCTGCCGTGGCGGACAGCATTGAGCAGTACGATGCGGATATGGGCGGCGATGCCTTTGTCAATCTGGAACCGCCGTCCATTGATCAGCGCATCGTGAATCAGTATTCCTTCTTTTCCGTGATCCCGGCAGGCATCACGGATATTGAGCGGTATCTGGAGGAGCATACCGAGCATACCGTCCGGTATGTCATCCGGAAAGAAATCCGCTGGGACGTGCGCGATCTGCTGGATCAGTTCAATGTCAGCGAGCGCATGATCTTCCCCGGGCTGGACGGGCTGTCCCGTGCGTTGGCACGGCATTACTTCGTGAAAGGTTCGGATGCGGAAAGGAGACGGTATACCGATGAAACGTAAAACGCACGGATCATCCGGACTGCGGCAGGCAAAGGCGTGGCTGTACCTTCTGCCTACGCTTGCTTTTCTCGGCGTATTTATGGTTTACCCGCTGGTCGACGTGTTGATCTATTCCTTTGAAGAGGGCTATAACTCCGCCTCGCAGACCATGCTGGGCGTGGGATGGTATAATTATGCCTATGTTCTGCACGACCCGTATTTTCTGCAGGCAGTAAAGAATACCTTTATCCTGGTCATCATCACGGTGCCGGTCTCCACGGCGCTGGCACTGCTCATTTCGCTGGGGCTGTCCTCTATAAGACGTCTGCGCAGTCTGTTTCAGACCGTGTACTTCCTGCCCTATGTGACCAATACGCTGGCGGTGGGGCTGGTCTTTATGGTGCTGTTCAAGAAAACAGCCTATTCGGACGGACTGGTGAACCTGCTCATCACGGCGTTCGGCGGGAAGTCGGTGGATTTCATCGACGGTCCGTACTGGGCAAAGATGCTGGTCATGTGCCTGTATACTGTCTGGGTCGTTATGCCGTTCAAGGTGCTGATTCTGACGAGCGCCTTGGCATCGGTCGATCAGAACTACTATAACGCCGCCCGCGTGGACGGCACGGGCAGGTGGCGGATGTTTTTCCGCATCACGCTGCCGATGATCTCGCCCATGATCTTTTACCTTGTCATTACCGGCTTTATCGGCGCCTTCAAGGCGTATTCGGACGCCGTGGCGCTGTTCGGCACAGATCTCAACGCTGCCGGGATGAACACCATTGTGGGCTATATTTACGATATGCTGTACGGCGACAGCGGCGGCTATCCGTCCTATGCGGCGGCGGCGGCGCTGATTCTGTTCGCCATCGTGCTGACCGTGACAGTTATCAACCTGATGGTCAGCCGGAGCCGGGTTCGCATGGGAGGGAGAAGCGCATGAGCAGGAATGGTAAGCAAGGGGTGTCGGTGCCCGAAAACCGATTGGCATCGGCGCACCGCCGCACGGTGCGGCGCCAGCGCATCCGCATGATTATTACCTACGCCCTGCTGGGTGTCTGGGGTGTGGTCGTGCTGTTTCCTTTTTACTGGATGGTGCTGACTTCGCTTAAGAGTTACAGCGCCTACTCCTCCGAGAGCATCCCGAAATTTTTTACACTGCACCCGTCCCTGGAGAATTATCGGGAAGCCTTTACGGCGGTGCCGCTTGCACGGTATTTCCTGAACACGCTGATCTTTACATTGGCGACCACTGCGCTGATGCTGATTGTCATCGTGTTCTCGGCGTTTGCTTTTGCGCGACTGGAATTCCGGGGGCGGAATATCCTGTTTGCGGCATTCCTGTCGCTGATGATGATTCCCAGCGAGCTGGTCATCATCACCAACTTCGTGACGGTCACGGAGCTGGGACTGCGCAACACATTCCTCGGACTGATCCTGCCGTCGGTCACGTCCATATTCTACATATACCTGCTCAAGGAGAATTTCGAGCAGGTGCCGGATGAGCTGTACCGCGCGGCGAAGATCGACGGCACGTCGGATATCAAGTACCTGTTTCGGGTTCTGATTCCGGTCTGCCGTCCGACCGTTGTCACGGTAGTGATTCTCAAGGTTATCGAGTGTTGGAACGCCTATGTCTGGCCGCGCCTGATAACGGATGACCGGAATTACTTCCTTGTGTCCAACGGCATTCAGGAGATACGCGAGAATGGGTTCGGACGGGAGAATATCCCTGCCATGATGGCGACCGTTGTGGTCGTGTCGGTGCCGCTGATCGTGCTGTTCCTGGTTTTCCGGCGGCGCATCATGGAAGGCGTTTCGAGAGGGGGCACCAAGGGATGAGAACGCGCGGGATTTATCCGGCAGGGCGGATGCTTTCCCTGTGCCTTGCACTGGTTCTGCTGACTGTCCCCGTGTCCGCCGCACTGAGCGGTTGCCACGGACGGCAGGAGCGGACGTCCTTTTCGGTGCCGGAGAGCTTTGACGAGGCGCGTGAATACGAGATCGTGTTCTGGGCGAAGAACGACACCAACATCCGGCAGGCGAACATATACAAGCGCGCTGTTTCGGAATTTGAGGCACTGTATCCCAATATCCACGTCAAACTGAGCCTGTACACCGATTACGGGCAGATCTACAACGATGTCATTACCAATATCCCCACCGGAACCACGCCGCATATCTGCATATCTTACCCGGATCACATCGCAACCTACATGACCGGGGAGAACACCGTGGTGCCGCTGTCCGGTCTGATGGCGCACCCGGTGTACGGTCTTGGCGGGTCCGGTGTGCGGTTTGACGCGCCCCGTGCGGATGAGCTTGTGGAAAAGTTCCGCGCCGAATGCGAGCTGGGCGGAGAGCAGTGGGCGATGCCCTTCATGCGATCCACCGAGGCATGTTATGTCAACCGGGACTTGGTGGAAAAGCTGGGCTACACTTTGCCCGATGTGCTGACTTGGGACTTTATCTGGGAGGTTTCCGAGGCGGCGACGGAAAAGAACCCGGACGGAACCTTCCGGGTGAACGGGCAGAATGTGCTGATTCCTTTCATTTACAAATCCACCGACAATATGATGATCCAGTACCTGAAGCAGGCTGGCGCGGAGTACTCCACGTCCGCCGGGGAGATCGGTCTTTTCAACGACACAACCAAACAGCTTCTGTACACCGTGGCGGAGCACGCCGGGACGCGGGCGTTCTCAACCTTCAAAATCTCCAGCTATCCGGCGAATTTCCTCAACCGGGGGCAGTGCCTGTTTGCTGTTGACTCCACGGCGGGGGCGACCTGGATGGGTACCGATGCACCGCTGTCGGATATCAGCGCCGATGCCGTGGTACGCTTTGAAACCGCTGTTTACCCGGTTCCGCAGGTGGATCCGGAGCACCCTGCCATGATTTCACAGGGACCGTCTGTCTGCCTCTTCAACAAGCAGGATCCGCAGGAAGTGCTGGCGGCATGGCTGTTCCTGCAGTACCTGCTGACCGACGGTATCCAGACTGACTATGCCGAAACCGAGGGGTACGTTCCGGTCACAACAAGCGCGCAGACGTCGGAGTCCTACCGCGACTACCTGTCCCGCAGCGGTGAGGACACGGACGCGCACTATCGGGTCAAGATCGACGCGACCAATATGCTGCTTGCCCATACCGACGACACGTTTGTCACGCCCGTATTCAACGGCTCGACATCGCTGCGCAATGCGGCCGGACAACTGATCGAGGAGGTTACGCGTGCCCGGCGCGCCAACGAAACGGTGGACGACGCCTTCCTGCAAAAGCTGAAAGCCGATGTCACTGCCCTGTATCGGCTGAACCAGAGCGGTGCGATGACGGGCGTCCGGGCGGATCTGGGACGCCTGCCGGGCACATCGGTTGCACTGCTGTCCGTGCTGGGTGGGGCGTGGCTGATTATTGCCGCCGTATTCGTTGCCCGCCGCATCCGGGGACGGGCGAATGGATAGACCTTGGAGGTGCACCGGAATCAGCATTTCCCTGACAAAGGGGCTGCCGAACGATCGGCAGCCCCTTTTCAATATGCTTGTTTCTGTTGGCTGATACTGTATCCGGGTTACCCGAAGGTCACGCCGGCTTCGGGACTCATGGCTGTGATGCGGGCGAGCGATTCAATGCGCATACCCGCCTCCCGGAGGCGATTTCCGCCGCCCTGATACACCTTTTCAACGAACACGCCGGCTCCCACCACGCAGGCACCCGCCTGGCGGCACAGGTCGTCCAACCCACGCAACGCCTCGCCGCTGGCAAGGAAATCATCGATGAGCAGAACGCGATCCGCAGACGTGAGGAACTGGCGGGGGATCATGATACGGTGCTCGGTGCCGTGCGTGAAGGAAAAGACTTGGGAGGTGTAAACTTCCCCGGCGATATTGCTGGAGCGGGACTTTTTGGCAAACACCACCGGAACCCCGAAGGGGACGGCGCACAGGCAGGCAAGTCCGATGCCGGATGCTTCGATGGTCAGTATCCGGGTGATGCCTTCCTCGCCGAACAGACGGTGAAATTCCTCCGCACAGCGGCTGATGAAGGGGACATCGATCTGCTGGTTGAGAAAGCTCCCGACCTTCAGAATTTCTCCGTCCTCAATGATGGCGTCCTGGGAAATGCGGTCTTCCATGAGTTTCATATGTGTTTTCGATTCCTTTTCAAATGTAGAATGCGTGGTCGGACGCCGTGTCAGGCGTTCCCGGAGTCATACAGCTTCTGGAGCTTTTGCACGATATTCTTTCTCAGTGCCGTTTTGGTGCTTCTTGCCTTCTTCTGGTATGTGGACATGACGCGGTTGCTCTTCTGCCCCATGAGCTGGCGGAACTGATCATGGAAGCCGGACAGGGGACCGGTGTATATAACGCCGGCATCAATATATACCTTGCTGAACAGCAGATCCAGCATTTCGGCAGAGTCGGGGTCGGAGACCAGCTTGGAGCGCAGAGCCACGTCGTAGTAGGCGGGTCTTACGATGTTATAGCTGGTATAGCACAGCGCTTCCATGACGGCACTGATCCTGTCGCGCCGGTCATCCAGTGCGGTTTTGGGAATGCTCAGCACGGTGAACTGGTCATGCAGCAGAGTTCCGTAGTCCTTCTGTGCTTCGTCATACTTGGGCATCGGCACCACGCCGTACTCATCCTTCATGTCTCGCATGACAGCCGATTCCAGCGCCATGATGCGCAGGGTAGCCATGGCGGCGTTCCCGGCAGCGAACATATTCCGGATATCATCCTGCTCGGCGTCATTGCCGTAGTGCTTGTAGTCGTAGGAAGCGTTCCCGTGCCCGTAGAAGAGTTGCAGAACCTTTTCCGCAACATTCTGCAGCTTTTGGGCGTCGAAGTTGTCGAACGTGTAGTCCCCGTTCTCGTCGCGCTCCAGAATGCGCACATTGCAGGCGCTCCAGTAGGGGTCAACGCCGATGTAGTCATTGGAGACAAAGCCGTAGATATCGCCTGTCTCGTCCTGTAAGCCGTTTCCGTTGTCGCGGTAGAAGGTTTCCACGATGCTGTTCTGGTAATCCAGCGTCCACGTCCCGTTCCGGACATTGTCATACAGGTAGTCCACCTTTGCCTCGGTGAAGAGGCGCTTGTTGAACAGGGTGGCGAAGGCAAAGCGGTACATGGAGAGCACTGCGGCGCCCGTTACGGCAAACTGCATTCCCTTGTATTCGATTGATTCGTTGAAGCCCTGCGACCACCACGGCTTGTCAAAGTCCAGGTACGCCGATTTGCGCAGATCACGCAGGTTTCCGGTCAGACTGTTGTCCACCACGGTATAGCAGGCGGCGGCAACGAGGTCGTATTCATGGGAGCCTCCGCCGACGGATGTCATCATCTTTTCAACGTCTCAACCGCGCCCTCACAGTTGATTTCAACACTGCGGATCTTGATATTCAGACGGTCCTCCACGATTTTGTTGCGCTCGTAGACCGCGTCATTGACCGGCTCGTGCAGAATAGACTCTACCGCAATCTCCCCGGCTGTCCAGCCCTCGCGGTAGCGGCTGAGAATGACGATCTCATCGTCTCCGTAGTCAAGCTCGGGCAAGGAGCACGACGGCGTTGTCTCGGCGTTGTTTTCGGAGGCATCTGCGGACGTGACCGCCGTGTTACTCGGATCGGTTTGCGACGCGGTTGGTTCTCCGGGGACGGCGCAGGCGCAGAGCGATGCTGCCAGCATGGCGAGAGCGAGCAGCAGGGAAATGCAAGAGGTGCGGAATCGGAAGTGTTTCATCGGCTTCTCCTCCTCCGGCATGGCAGGCAGACCGGGTGAAATGTGATGGCTGCCTGTATCTTTTGTGCCGGAAACACGTACATTATAGCACAGACGCGGGAGCCTGTCAACAGGAACTCGTGCATTTTGTATGAAACTCCGCTCTCTGCGGGTTGCTCGGGTGGCGCGGATCCCTTTGCCGTTCCTTATCCGAACCGGCGGAGTATCTCCTGAATTCCGGCAAGGTCATCGGCGAAGCAGATCCCCTCCTGCCGCTCCTTGGTGGACAGTCCCATTTCAATCATGTGGCGCAACAGCGCTTGCAGGTCATTGTAGTAACCGTTCAGGTTGTACAGAATGCAGGGGGCATCCAACTGCTTCAGGGACACCATGGACATCACTTCCGCGATCTCCTCCAGCGTGCCCGTTCCGCCCGGAAACGCAATGAAAGCGTCTCCCAACTCAATCATTTTGGCTTTTCGCTCGCTCATGTCCTTGGTGATGATCAGGGAGGTCAGCCCCTCGTGCTGCAGCTCCGCTTCTATGAAGAACTGCGGTTCTACGCCTGTAACTTTGCCTCCGGCTTGCAGGACGCTTTCCGCGATTTCCCCCATCAGACCGCTTCGGGATCCGCCATAGACCAGTGCGTTTCCGCTCTCTCCGATCCATGTTCCCAATTCCCGGACGGCTCGCTTCAGCGCCGGATCCTTGCCCTCAAGCGCGCCGAGGTATACCGTAATATTCATGTGTGCGTCCCATCCTTTCCTCCGGCGGCAGATTCCGTACCGCCGATGCGCCCATTATACCATATTTCTCCCCGTTTTTCAAGGGGGCTTCGACAGCCTTTACGGGGCAGCTTGAGCGGGCAACCGGGAACGCCGGTCTCTCCCAAAGGGCACCGAAACTGCCGGATCAATGCCGGTTCCGAAGAAGAAAAAGCAGCCTCCATGAAAAAAACGTGATTTCCCATTGAAATTTTTCTTCCGATGTGGTATACTGTTCCTGTATAGGCAGAACACGGACTGAAAGCATCAACGAAAGGACAGCATACCGAACATGGCAGAAGCAACCCTGACCCCGTACCTTGAGTGCGGGCGCGTAATCAATACACATGGCTGCCGGGGCGGCATCAAGGTGGAGCCGTGGGCGGACAGCCCGATGGATCTGTGCCGCCTTGGGCACCTGTTCCTGCGGCGCGGCGCGGACATGCTCCCGCTGACCGTCCGACGCGCATCGGTCATGAAGGGGCAGTTCCTGCTCTTGGAAGTGGAAGGCGTGACGGATATGGATGCCGCCTCCGCCCTGCGGGGGGAGGTTCTGTATGCACGCCGGGCGGATATGCCGCTTCGCAGAGGGCAATACTTCCTTGCCGATGCCGAAGGTCTGCCCGTTCGGGACGGCAGACCCGGCAGGGAAGGGCAGGTGCTCGGACGGGTGGCAGAGATACTGTCCGGCGCGGCGTCCCCGCTCCTTTCCGTGGACACGGGACGCTGCCGCGTGCTGGTGCCCGCCGTGGCGGCGTTCGTCCGGGAAGTCGTGCCGGGCAGTCATGTTACCGTGACGCCGATCGACGGGATGTTTGACGGGGAAGCCGAGGTTGCCGGGGACGCCGCTGATTTGTCTGCCGAGGCGGAAAGAGAGGGCTGAGCCGTGCGGTTTGACATTATGACCCTGTTTCCGGATCTGGTGGAGCGGGTGCTGGGCGAGAGCATCATCGGACGGGCGCAAAAAAGCGGCGCCTGCACCGTGCGGGTGTTCAACATCCGCGACTATTCGGAGGACAGACGTCACCGGGTGGATGACACGCCCTTCGGCGGCGGAAAGGGAATGCTGCTGGCGGCACCTCCCATTTATAACTGCTACCGCGCCGTGCTGGCGGATCAGCTGGCGTCCGGCTTTGACGGGCGGCGGCACGTGGTCTACCTCTCGCCTGCCGGACGCGTGCTGAATCAATCTGTCGCCGCAGAGCTGGCAGACCGGTATGACAACCTCATCCTGCTCTGCGGGCACTATGAAGGGGTGGATCACCGCATCATTGAGGAGCTGGTGGACGAGGAGATCTCGCTGGGGGATTTTGTGCTGACGGGGGGAGAGATTCCCGCCTGCGTGCTGGTGGACTGCGTGGCGCGCCTGACAGAGGGCGTGCTGTCCGCCGCAGAATGCTATGAAAATGAGAGTATTTCCTCCGGGATGCTGGAGTATCCGCAGTATACCCGTCCGGTTGAGTATCACGGGATGCGCGTCCCACCGGTGCTGCTGTCGGGCGACCATGCGAAGATTGATGCGTGGCGGCAGGCTGAATCGCTTGCCCTGACGCGGGAGCGCCGCCCCGATCTGCTCCCGCCGGAGACAGCGACCGATACAGAAAAGAATTGACCCGGAGAACCGCATTGAAAAACAGGAAAGGAGGGATCCGACATGGCTGAAAGACCCGGTTCCAGGCGTTCGATACTGGGTATTTTTGACTGTTGGAGCGCGGGACTGTACCGCCTTGTGTCGCACAGTTGGCTGGGCAGATGCCTGACAGGCTACCGCCGCGAACCGACGGCTTTGCTGTCCGGCGAAACGCGGGCGCGTGGGATGCACGCGATGTCCGACCGGCGCTGTCGGGTCGTCCGGGCGGCGGAGGGGAGCCGGGTTCTGGCTGTCGCACGCCGACTGGTTCACCTGCTTGCCGACTGTCCTGCGCGACTGTACGGGCTGTTTTTCCTGCTGTACGGGATTGTATGCTGTCTGATCCGCCTGCTGCAGCCGTTCCTGATAGCCGGACGGTCGCTGGATTTGCGCGGCATTGTTTTCAGCGGCATTCTGGCACTGGTAGCTCTGCCGTTTGCCATGACGCGGCGCTCTCTCGCGGGCGCTGTCGGAAGCGGCAGGGTAGGGTATGCGCTGACCTGCCGGCTGCTCGGTATGCCGGAGGATCGGGTCGCCGATCCGTGTATCGAAACGCCAATCGCGCTGTTTTACGTTGCCGCCGCGTTGGGCGGCGGTGCCGCCGCCGCGACGGTCTGGATACATCCGATGATCATCCCGGTCGGATTCCTGACCCTCGGACTTCTCTGCATGGTGCTGTCCCGCCCGGAGACGGGGGTCGCACTGTCGGCGCTCATGCTGCCTGCCGTCTGGATATGGGAGCGCGCCCTGCACGTGCTGGCAGCACTGATTCTTTTGACGTGGGTGGGCTATGGCTTCAAATTGCTTCTGATGCACCGCTCCTTCCGGCTTGGCAGGCTGGATGCCGCCATGCTTCTGTTCGGAATTCTGCTGGCAGGCGGCGGATTGTTCGGCGTGCGTTTTTCCGGCGCCGGATTGCGGCAGGGTCTGCTGATGGCGGCTCTCCTTTCGGAGTATTTCCTGATAGTCAATCTCATGAATTCCCGTGCCGCGTTGCGGCGGTGCATGGGCGGCGTCGGCGCGACACTGGTGCTGATCGTACTGCTGTCCTGCGTCCGACTGCTCCCGGCGGAATTCTCCGGCTGGCTGGATGAGTATCGGCTGGGTGCGGTTCTGACGGACGGAATGCGCACTGCCGCCGGATTTCTCAATGCACTTTGGTCTGCCAGCTTTGAGCAGTTTCTTGTGTTGGCGTTGCCGTGGCTGTTCGTGTTCCTGCTTTCCCGCCGCCGTCTGCTGACTGCCGTGCCCTGCATCGGGCTGGCTGTGCTCTGCGGCTGGCTGATCTGGCAGACACACTCGCTGTTGGGGATCGGTGCGGCATTGCTGGGCTGTCTGCTGTTCGCACTCCTGTACGGACACACGTCGCTGACCGTGATGCTTTCGCTGTTCCCGCTGGCTCTGACGGGCGGATTGTGGTATACCTACTTCCACCCCGTGTCGGAGCTTGTTGCACAGCTGGAACGTGCGGTTCGGGCAGGAACCGGGCGGCATATCCGCCTTTGGCCGGGCGTGTTCCGTATGATAGCCGACTATCCGACCGGCGTCGGTCTGGGGGGCGCGGCTTTCCGGGCGGTGTACCCGCAGTATGCCGAGCCGGGAGCGGCAACGGCGGAATCCGCCAGCAGTCTGTACCTGGATCTGCTGACGACGTTGGGCATTCCGGGACTTGCCGTGGCACTGGCGGCACTGTGGCTGTTCTGCAGCAAGAGCTTCACCTGCCTGCGGCGCTGTCGGGATCGCTGGGATCGCACGGTCATCATTGCCGGGCTTTGCACGGTGTTGAATTTTATGCTGCTGGGCGTACTCCGGAGCGTTGGCATGTCGCCGCAGCTCTTCTTCTGCCTGATTCTGGTCATGGGTATATGCAGCTCGCTGGCGTCGGTTTGCGCTGAGGAGCAGGAGGTGCTGGTGGCGGAGCGGAGAGGCGAAACACCGGAGCAGGAGGATTGCTTCCTTTGGGTGAATACCTGAGGCGTGTACGATTTGAAATAAGTTGGAAGGGAAGGTTTCAGCATGGCTTCACTGAGACATATGCCGCCTCCCGGCGGAGATAAAGCGTCCGGGCTGGACGGGGACCTGCAGGGACGCAGGCTCCGCGAGGACGGCACGCCCCGCGGACGGCGTGAAGGACAGGATCCCCTGAGCCGGCGGCGCAGTCGGGCGTGGGTGGCGGATCTGGTCATTCTGGTACTGGTGGCGGCGGCTGTGGTCGGCATCCTGTACCTGTACCGCTACCTGCGGAACACATATGCGCCGGTCTGGGAGAAGACATCGGTTGTCTGGACTTTGGAGCTGAAGGACGTTGACCCGGAACTGATCGCCTATGACAGGAGCGGCGACATGGTGCTGCTCGGCAAAAACGTGTATAACTCGGAGCAGGAGGATGCCGACTTGCTGGGAACCGTGACCGATGTCTGGCTCCTGCGGGTTACGGAGACGGGACAACCGGACACTGTCACCCTGTACCTGACGGTTGAGGCGACAGCCAGCTACCGGGCAGGAAAGGGGTATTGGATGAACGATACCCGCCTTCTGTGCGGGGACGAGCGCAGTTTCCGCATGGCTGGGCTGGAGGCACGGGGCACGGTCATTTCACTGCGTGAGGCGACGGAATTGGAGACCGCTACCGCCGCCGATACTGCGTGGGATGCGGAGGACAGCTCCGCTACCGACACGCAACCTTGAGGAGAGAGGAGACTTTTGACATGGAAAACGGGAAGGATAAATCGACCGGCGGAGGGCGCAGCTCGTGGTCGGTCATGGATACCGTGATTCTGATTCTGCTTGTGGCGGCGATTCTTTCCTTTGTAGGGCGGGTGGTGTATGCCTATCGCCTGCGGGGGGAGGATACCAAGACCACGATGTATTCCGTGCGGTTTACGGTGGAGGATATCCATCGGGAGGCGCTGGAGAGTGTGCGTGCCTTTGACGATGTGTACCTGTACGATACGGGCGAGCGACTGGGCAATATCGGTGTGTACGAAAACAAGGACGGCACCCAGAAGGTGGCGTTTGCAGCCATCCCGGCAGGGGACAGTGCCGAGACGGTCGCGACAGCCGGACCGAACCGGGTGCAGGACGGGGAAGAAACGGTTGCGGAGACTGTTCCCCCGCACTTTACCGAGCGCACGGCGGCGGAGGGACTGATGTTCTGCTCCGGCGGCGAGCTGAAGGATGGGTGCCTGCTTATCGGGGCGGCGGGGCTGTACATCGCCCCGGGTACGGAGCTGAAGGTCTGCACAGAGCGGGTGGTGTTCACCATGCGAGTCACCGAGATCCAACCCCGGACGTAATCTCCGGGGGCGGATTGCCCGCATCGCGGCGGTCTGTCGGCACAGATTGGGACCGTTGTGATAATTCATGAAAATGCGGCGGGAAGAAGTATAAAAATCCTATACATTGACACTTGATTTATCGGGCGTTTTTTGGTATACTACATAGTGTAAAAAGGTACTTTCCCGGTAGCGTCTGAGGCGCTCCGCACCATAAAACAACAGGAGATGTTTGGTATGAAAAGTCGTGAGGTTCTCATCAACAACGCGAGCGGTTTGCACGCAAGGCCCGCAACCTTTTTTATTCAGAAGGCAAATTGCTACAAGTCGTCCATCTGGGTTGAGAAGGATGACCGGAAGGTCAATGCAAAGAGTCTGCTCGGCGTTCTTTCGCTGGGAATCGCCAAGGGCATGACCGTTACGCTGTATGCGGACGGGCAGGATGAGGACGCGGCGCTGGAAGGATTGGCGTCGCTGGTCGGCTCCGGCTTCTCCGAGAACTGACTTTGCCGGACGGCGGGGTCTGCCCGCACGGAGTTCATACATAGCCGATGCGGATCGGCGTAAAAGCAAGTGCCGGTGTGCGCCCTGTATGGCGTTGATCCGGCTGATCGGAAAAACGGTGTGTGCTGTACCCATGCGGGAATGGGAAAGCCCGCACCGTTTTTGTTTTGCATGCAAAGGAGGAGATGCCCGTGCCGATACGTGAAGAGGATCGGAAACGCTTGCTGGAGAAGGCGAATTCACTCCCGCTGACTCCCGGCGTTTACATCATGAAGGATCGGGACGGGCGGGTTATTTACGTCGGGAAGTCGCGCAAACTGCACAATCGGGTGTCGCAGTATTTCCAGAACGGCGAGAAGAACATCAAGACCGCGCGCATGGTGGCAGGAGTACATGACTTCGACTACTTCCTTTGCGAGACGGAGATTGAGGCGCTGACGCTGGAAAACACGCTCATTAAACAGCACACGCCCAAGTACAATATCAAGCTCAAGGACGCAAAATCCTACCCGTACATTAAGATCACGGATGAGCCGTACCCGCGCCTCGTCATGACCCGCAGGCGGGAGAACGATCGGGGCAGGTATTTCGGTCCCTACTCCGGAGTATCCACGGTGTACGCCGTGCTGGACACACTGCGCCGCACGTTGCGCCTGCCGACCTGCACCCGCCGGTTTCCGCGCGACATCGGGCGGGAGCGTCCCTGTCTGTACTATCAGATGGGGCGCTGTGTCGGTCCCTGCACCGGACAGGTGAGTACGGAGGAGTACGCCGCGCTTATCCGGCTGGCGGCGGATATTCTCCGGGGACACACAGCCGAGGCGCGGCGCCGGCTTGCCGAGCAGATGCACGACCATGCGGAGGCGGAGCGTTACGAGGCGGCAGCACGCTGTCGGGATACGATCGCGGCATTGGATCGCCTGAGTCAGAAACAGACGGTGGTTGCTGCGCCGGACGCGGAGCAGGATGTGTTCGGCTTCTATGAGGACGAGGTGACCTCCTGCGTATCGGTGTTCTATATCCGCGGCGGAGCCGTCGTGGACAAGGAGGACTGCCTGTCCGGTGCCGAGCGCATTCTGGATTCCGAGACGCTCAGCACCTTCATCTGCGAGCAGTATCGGATGCGCACCGATATTCCTGCCACGGTGTTGCTGTCTTTCCCGATGGAGGACGCAGAGCGCGAGACGCTGTCGGCATACCTTTCGGCGCAGGCAGGACATCGCGTGACGGTGCGCACCCCGGAGCGCGGTCCTGCACGGGCTTTGTGCGAGCTTGCGGTGTCCAACGCCGCCGAGCGCGTGCGGCAGTTCCGCCGGGATGCCGAGCAGGACGAGCAGTCACTGGTACGGCTGGGCGAGCTGTTGAGCATCGGGTACCCTCAGCGCATTGAGGCGTATGATATATCCAACATCGGCAGTGAGCATCTGACGGCGGGCATGGTGGTGCTGGAGGACGGCAGGCTGGCACGATCCGAGTACGCGTCCTTCAATATCCGCACGGTGGACGGTACCGATGACTATGCCAGTATGCGTGAGGCGCTGTCCCGGCGGCTGGCACATCTGGACGATGCGGACGGTAGCTTCTCGCATCGCCCTGATCTGATCCTGCTGGACGGCGGACGCGGACACGTGTCTGTGGTGCGCGGGCTGATGCGCGAGCGGGGACTGGACATTCCGGTATTCGGTATGGTCAAGGATGATTTCCATAAAACCCGTGCGCTGTGTACCGAGGATGAGGAGATCAGCATTGCCCGCGAACGCGAGGTGTTCGTGCTTGTCTATAAATTGCAGGAGGAAGTACACCGCTTCACGGTTTCGCGCATGAGTGCCGCCAAGGGGCGGACGCTGACGCATTCCAGTCTGACCCGCATTCCCGGCATCGGGGATGCCAAGGCGAAACGGCTTCTGTCGGCGCTGGGCGGACTTGCCGCCGTCCGCGCGGCGGACGAGGACGCGCTGTCTGCCGTTCCCGGCATCTCCCGCGCCGATGCGGCACGGATCCGGGCATATTTTGCGGAGCGCGCATCGGGCGGAGTCGGTGGGGAACGCCCGTAAGGCTTCCGCCAAGTCCGCAAGTTGGCGTTCTCTGACCGAAACAAGTATAGAAAGGACATGAAAGAAATGATGCGAATCATTACCGGTTCCGCACGCGGTGTGCGGCTGGACACGCTGGAGGGCGAGATGACACGCCCGACGACCGAGCGCGCCAAGGAGGCGGTTTTCTCCATCCTACGCGCGCGGACGGATCTTTCCGGCGCGCGGGTGCTGGATCTGTTTGCCGGATGCGGTCAGCTGGGACTGGAAGCATTGTCTGCCGGAGCCGCGCATGCGGTGCTGGTGGATCAGTCCCGCGAGGCGGTGCGCGTGATTGAAAAGAACGCCGCCAAAACCCGCCTTGCCGACCGTTGTACGATTCTGTGCTCCGATGCGGCGTCCTACCTGCGCTCGCGCCGGGGGCACGAGGCGTTCGACTGTATTTTCCTTGACCCGCCCTATGCCATGCGTGCCGTGGCGGCGACGGTAGAGGACATTCTGCGCGCCCGCCTGCTGGCACCCGGCGGACTGATTGTCTGTGAGAGCGGTGAGCCGGATCCGCTGGGCTTCGGCACGGGTACGGCACTGTCCGGTCACTTCTCGCTCCTGCGCGAGGCGAAGTACGGCAAGGCGTACATCACACTCGTGACAGCGGCATCCGCCACCGGTACCGGGGGAGATGAGTCATGAGGAGCGCACTGATCCCCGGCAGTTTTGACCCTGTCACGCGCGGGCACGAGGATATCATCCGTCGCACGGCGGCGCGCTTTGACCGGGTGTACGTTGCGGTCATGCATAACGATATGACCCGGTATGTTGCCGATGCGGCAGTCAAACAGTACCTGTTTTCGGCACAGGAGCGGGTGCATATGGTACGGCTTGCCTGCACGGGACTGGAAAACGTTGAGATCCTCGCGGACGGCGGGATGCTGATTGATCTGGTGGACAGGCTGGGGACGGACTGGATCATCAAGGGAATCCGCAACGAGGAGGACTACCGCTACGAGCAGTGCCACGCCCTCTGGAACCGCGCGCACAATCCCCGGGCTGAGACGCTGTACCTGCCGACTGATCCGACCTTAGCGGGTATCAGTTCCACGCTGGTACGGGCGGAGCTGGCGGCGGGGCGGGTGCCGGAGGAAATGCTGCCGCCGGCTGTTGCCGCGTATATCCGCACTGTGAATTTACAATCATAATCTGTAATTGTATAATCGACAAGGAGAAAAGCCATGCAGAACCTGAAGAAAAACATGATTATTGCCCGCGTCACCGGCACCGTGATGGGCGCCCTGCTGGGCGCATTGGTACTGGTGCTTGCCGCCATCCTGAAGCCGGAGACTGTCAGCGCCATCATCCACTGGACGCTGGTCATTTGCGGCGTATTCACCGTAATCAGCAATGTTCCGGGGGTGATCTCCGGCATCGGCAATCTGAATACCACCGATGGAATGGTGGATTTTATCAGCGCGATGCTGGGTATCCTGCTGGGCTTTGCGCTGGTACTGTTTCAGAACACCGTGCTGGTTGTCATCATCGGTGCCTACCTGATCCTGTTCCCGCTTTTGCGCGTGCTGATGGCGGCGGACAAAGGACAGCAGCTGCGCCGCGAGGTGTGGAGGATGGCAATGGGCGTCCTTCTGCTGGTGTTTCTGCCGCTGCTGTTTGACGCCGCGTCCCGCATCGTGCATATTCTTCTTGTGGTCGTTGGCTGGGCTGTCATTGCCTTCTCGCTGGTCACCAGCGTGGTGGGCATCGTCCGGATTGTCCGCGCGCCGAAGGATAATCGCACCCGTAAGCAGGCATCCGGCGGTAAGAAGAGCGGCACGGTGTATGCCGATACGACCGGAGACGGGAAGATTGACACCATCTACATGGACACGGATCGCGACGGAAAGCCCGATACCACGATTCACATGGACAACTGACTGCCGCCCCGACATATTTCGGAGAAATACCGGATAAAACGGCGTATCCTCGGCGATACCCTTCAGAAAAGATTTGACTTTTTGGAGAAAATGTGATATAATTATTACGTAATTACGTAGAGTCACATTCTGTGAGGAATATCGTCCGCACAGCGGACGGCAGGAACGGAGGGGAAAGTATGCTGGGCGCCATCATCGGCGATATTATCGGTTCAACGTATGAGTTCAATCCAATCAAGAGCAAGGAGTTCGAGCTGTTTTCTCCCGGAAGCCGCCCGACGGACGACACCGTTATGACGGTAGCGGTCGGACTTGTGACGGCGGCTTCGGACTGTACGGACGAGGAGCGGTACAGGCAAGACCTGATCCGCTTTATGCGTCTGCTGGGACGCGAGTACCCGGACGCCGGGTACGGCAAGCGGTTTATCCGCTGGCTGAATGAGGGAAACGGCGCTGCCTATCACAGCTACGGCAACGGCTCCGCCATGCGGGTGTCCCCGGTCGGCTGGCGTGCGCGGACGCTCGCAGAGGCGGAACAACTGGCGCGCTGGAGCGCGGAGGTTACGCATGACCATCCGGATGGCATCCGGGGCGCGCAGGCGGTGGCTTCCGCAATCTTTCTCGCACGCACGACGCATGATAAGAAGCGCATACGCGGACACATCGCGTCCTACTATTATCCCATGGAGTTCCGGCTGGATCGGATCCGCGCCTCCTACCGCTTTGACGCCACCTGTCCCGGCAGTGTCCCGCAGGCGATCGTCTGTTTCCTTGAGTCTACGGGGTATGAGGATGCCGTGCGCAATGCCGTTTCGCTGGGCGGCGACGCCGACACGCAGGCGTGCATCGCCGGGGCTATTGCCGAGGCGTACTACGGCATTCCTGCGGACATCCAGAGGCAGGGATTGTCCTATCTGGACAGTCGTCTGAGTCGCCTGTTCCTGGCGTATGCCACGCGGCTGTATCCGCAAAAAAGCGGCTGACTGCACAGGGAAGCTGCCGTGCGGGCGGCAATGTTAATATACTGTAAATTATCCTGCCGGGGGGATGCAAAACGCCGGCGAATGATGTATAATACGTTCTTGAAATGCCGGTGCTCCACGGTGGGGGCGCCGGCATACCGGCGGCGCAGGTATGCCGATCCGGATGAGGCATCTCTGCCGTCCCCTACCCGGGGATGGGGAGGATTTCCATATACATTCCATACTTGGGGAGGATATACGCAATGACACTGGTGGTTCTTGCCGCGGGCATGGGTTCCCGCTACGGTGGACTGAAGCAGATGGATCCGATGAATGCGGACGGCGATTTCATTATCGACTATTCGGTGTACGATGCCGTGCAGGCGGGCTTTGATGAGGTCGTGTTCATCATCAAGCGGGCGATGGAGCAGGACTTCATGGCAACGATCGGCGCGCGCGTTTCAAAAAAGATCAAGGTCACGTTGGTGTATCAGGACATGGACGACCTGCCGGAGGGGTATACGCTGCCGGAGGGACGCGTCAAGCCGTGGGGCACCACGCACGCTCTGCGCGCGGCACGGGACGTCATCAAGGGTCCCTATGGCGTAATCAACGCGGACGATTTCTATGGCAGGGATACGTTTATGAAGCTGGCGGCGCACCTGCGCAAAATGGAGAGCGGCGAGCTGGGCAACGATAAGGATCACTGCTGTGCGATCGGCTTCAAGGTGAAGAATACGCTGACCGACAAGGGAACCTCCTCCCGCGGTGTCTGCTGTGTGGACGGGAACGGGATGTTGACTTCTATCGTCGAGCGGCTGAAGATCCGCAAGGACGGCGACAACGCCGAATACGAGGACGAAAACGGAAACTGGGTATTCCTGCCCGGTGAGACGGTCGTGTCCATGAACTGCTGGGGGCTGTCCCGCGACACCGTGGATTTCTTCAAGAAGGAGTTCGTGGAGTTCATGCAGGATCTGCCGAACACGCCAAACCCGCTCAAGGCGGAGTGCCTGCTGCCCACTTCTGTGGACAAGATGATGAAGGCGGGCATGATTGATGTCCGCGTGTACCCCACCAACTCGTCGTGGTTCGGCGTGACCTACACCGAAGATAAGCCGTGGGTGCAGGAATCGCTCCGGGCGCTGACCGAGGCTGGCGTGTACCCCGCGCATCTGTGGGCTGACTGAAAGGCGAACCGCTCATGACTGATCTGCCCATTACGGATGCCGTCCTGCGGGAGGCTTGCGCTGCGTTTGCCTTCCGGGGCACGGTATGCGACGTAAAACCCTGCGGCAACGGACACATCAACCATACATTCATCATTACAACGGATGAAAACGGAATGCGTCGCCGCTACATACTGCAGGTGCTCAATACGGATATTTTCCGGGATCCGGACGGGGTCATGGAAAATATTGTCCGCGTTACGGAGCATATCCGCGCCGGACTGCTTGCCGCAGGCGGCGATGCGGAGCGCGGTTGCCTGCACGTTGTCCGCTCGTCGGACAGCACCGCGACAGGAACTGCGGCGTACCGTTATGTAGACAGGGACGGGCGCTTTTGGCGCGCCTACGATTTCGTGGAGCATACCGTCTGCCGACTGACTATGGACAGCCCGGACACCTTCCGCATGGTAGGTTGGGCGTTCGGGAATTTCCAGCACCAGCTGTCGGATTTTGACGCATCCTGCCTGCACGAATCGATCCCGGATTTTCACAATACAAAAAAGCGCTACGCGGCGTTCCTGGATACGCTTGCGCGTGATCCGGTCGGGCGCGCGGCGAGCGCGGCGGAGGAGATTGCTTTCCTGACTGCGCGGCAGGAGCGCGGTTCCCTCATCGTGGACGACCTTGCCGCCGGACGGATCCCGCTCCGTGTCACGCACAACGACACCAAACTGTCGAATATCCTGCTGGATGAGACGACCGGGGCGTTCGTCTGCGTGATAGATCTGGATACCGTCATGCCCGGCTCCTCGCTGTACGATTTCGGTGATTCCATCCGCACGGGCGCCTGCACGGCGGCGGAGGACGAGCCGGATGCGGAACGCGTGGATTTCCGCGCAGATATGTTCCGCGCCTACGCGGAGGGCTTTGTAGAGGGGACTGCCGGGGCGCTGACCGATCGGGAGATCGCAATGCTTCCGGACGGGGCGTACATCATTACGCTGGAGCAGGCGATCCGCTTCCTGACGGATTACCTGGAGGGCGATGTTTACTACCACACCGCGTATGCCGACCATAATCTGGTTCGCACCCGCACCCAGATCCGGATGCTGATGGGGATGGAGCGGGATGAGGCGATCCTGCGTCGGGCGGTTGCGGAACTGAGGCAACACCGCGCAATGCACGGTTGAAGTTCCGGCGCGCATATGCAGAGAGAGAGTTATTCTGAAGAATTGCTGATTGAATAGGAGAGGCTGGTATGTCCATTTTGATCACAGGGGGAACCGGGTTCATCGGATCCCATACAGCGGTGGAGTTTCTGGAACGGGGAGAGGACCTGGTTATCGCGGATAACTTTGTCAACAGCAAGCCGGTCGTACTGGATCGCATCAGGCAGATTACCGGGAAGACCCCCGCTTTTGTGGAGGTGGAGCTGACCGACGCCGACGCGACCGAGCGGCTGTTTGCCGAGCACCCCGATATTGAAAGCTGCATTCATTTTGCCGGGCTCAAGGCGGTGGGCGAGTCTGTGAGTCAGCCGCTCCGCTACTACCGGAACAACCTGCTTTCCACACTTAACCTGTGCGATTCCATGAGCCGTCACGGTGTGCGGAAGCTGGTATTCAGCTCGTCTGCAACGGTGTACGGCGCGCCGGAGCGCGTCCCGATCCGGGAAACCGACCGGTTGGGAGAAACAACCAACCCATACGGCGAGACCAAAAAGATGATTGAGCGCATTCTGCGCGATCTGTACCGGGCGGATTCCACGTGGAGTATTTCGCTCCTGCGGTACTTCAACCCGGTCGGCGCACATCCGTCGGGGCTCATCGGCGAGGATCCGAAGGGGATTCCCAACAACCTGTTCCCCTACGTCACGCAGGTGGCGGAGGGCAAGCGCCCGTATTTGCACGTCTACGGGGATGACTACAAGACGCATGACGGCACCGGTGTCCGCGACTATATCCACGTGGTAGATTTGGCGCGGGCGCATCTCATGGCGCTGGATCGTGCCCGTACCGTCACCGGGGTGGAAACGTACAACATCGGCACCGGTGTGGGTTACTCCGTTCTGGACGTTGTCAAGGCGTTTGAAACCGCTACCGGACGGCACGTGCCGTACAGGATTGAGGCGCGCCGTCCCGGCGATGTCGATGCCTGCTATGCCGATCCGACGCTGGCGGGTGAAGTGCTGGGCTGGCACGCACAGTACGGTCTGGATGAGATGTGCCGGGATGCCAATCGCTGGCAGACCATGAATCCGGACGGATACGGGGAAGAGTAAGGCGGTATCGCCAGGGTGAAACGGGAGGGGAAAACCTGATGAAACAGGTTTTCCCCTCGAGTTTTTATTTTTTATGCGCGTAACCGAGTATTTCGCCCATGCGGACGGGCGTTTCCTCGCCACGCGCGGTTTTCTCAAACAGCGCATCGGGCAGATCCGCGGCGCCCTCACGCAACAGCAGAACAATGGTCGAGCCCCCGTAGAGAAACATTCCCTTCTCGGCACCGCGATGAACCCGCGCTTCTGCATCGTGGTTCAGAATTTTGCCGACCAGCAGGGCGCCGACCTCAATCTGTGTCACGGGACCGAACGCCGCCGTGTCCATGACGGTATACTCGCGGCAGTTCCGGATAAAGACCGGGATGCGGGAGAGCGCGATGGGGCGGACGGTGTGCAGCTGACCGGGCAGGAAGACGTTACGTCCCTTGGTGCCGTTGTCGATATAGCAATAGCGGTGGTAATTGTCCACACACAGGCGGAACACAAGGCATACGCCGTTCCGGTACGCTTCTGCGATGGGATCGCCGCCCAGCAGGTCTGATACCGAGTACCAGCTCTGCTTGATGGGCATGACCAGTCCGTCACTGATACGGTAGGCAGACAGGCGTCCGTCACAGGGGGCGATCAGGGCACGGGGATTGTGCGGAATGGGGCGCATCTCCGCACGGATGCGTCGGGTGAAGCAATCATTGAAGCTGCGGTAGCGTGTTGCCGTATATTCGTTGAGGTCAATGTGATTTTTCCGGACAAAGCGACGGATGAGCGGGCGGGAGAGGGAGGAATCCATGAAGCGTCCGCACAGGGCGGAGAAACGTCGCCCACTCAGCATCTTGAGCAGAACACGCCCCGGTACCGTATGGTACATACAGCGGAGCATCAGTTCCCGCTCCTGCCGGGGCTTGTCCTCCTTCCTGCGGGCGCGATGCCGCCGTCCGCCGGCGGTGCCGCCGTTGGCAGTCACGTTGGGGGAATCCGCATATGGCGGGGACGACTGTCCCACCTTGGCGTTTTTCTTATCCTGTTCCATGCTCTGTCCCCCTCTGCGGCGTGTACTGCCGGCGGCACGCACATCCCCGCGCCGCCTCTGTGTCCCTATTATACTACAGAGCGCGCAATTTGTCAAGAACGGTGAGAAAATGACTCGGCGGCGGAGTTTTGCTTGACAACGGGCGGGAAAGATGGTATACTTTGTATCAAGGCAATACGGTGCAATTCCTGACGGAACAGATGCGTCGTCAAGGGTTCAGCCGCACTCGCACGGTTTGATCCGAAATGCAAGCCAACCGTTGCCCTTGACAACTGCCGTAAAAAGCAGTACGACATGTGTATTAAAAAAGGGATTCTCTAAAGGTAACACCGCACAAAGCAAAGAAAGGGCGTTCAGATGGATAACGTGAAGCAAGTATACGACATTGCCATTGTCGGAGGCGGACCTGCCGGATTGACGGCGGGGCTGTATGCACGCCGTGCAAACCGCTCGGTGCTGATTCTTGAGAAAGCTACCTTCGGCGGGCAGATTACATTCTCCCCGAAGGTGGAAAACATCCCCGGATTTCCCGTTCTGTCCGGCAATGAATTCGCAGAACGGCTGGTCGATCAGGTGTTGGCGCTGGGTGCCGAGATGGAATCGGCAGAGGTATTGGGCATGGAACCGGCGGAAGGCGGCTGGCTGATACATACGGACAGCGGTGATTTTGCCGGACGCACGGTCATTCTGGCGACCGGCGCACGGCATCGCAGACTGGGGCTGGATCGGGAAGAATCCTTTATCGGGAATGGCATTTCTTTCTGTGCTGTCTGCGATGGCGCCTTTTACTCCGGGCGCACGGTTGCCGTGATCGGAGGCGGCAACTCGGCGTTGCAGGAGGCTTTGCTCCTGTCTGACCTTGCCAGTCATGTGTACGTGGTTCAGAATCTGGATTTCCTGACAGGGGAACCGGCATTGCAGGATCAGCTCCGCGCCCGGGAAAATGTCACGGTACTGACGGGGCGCGTGGTGTCGGAGCTGTTGGGCGGCGAGGAACTGACCGGCATCCGTATCCGAAAGGTGGATGACGGTCAGATTGAGGAACTGGCGCTGGACGGGCTGTTCATAGCAATCGGTCTTGTGCCGCAGAATCAGATCTTTGCGGAAACGGTGCCGCTGGATGCGGGCGGCTATATCGATGCGGACGAGCACTGCACGGCAAACAAACGGGGCGTATTTGTCGCGGGAGACTGCCGCCGCAAGCAGATCAGGCAAGTCACCACAGCCGCCGCAGACGGTGCCGTTGCGGCACTGGCGGCGTGCGAGTACCTGAAAAAGGCATAAGGCAATATCGCAGCCACGGCTAAGACCCTGGCGGCACATCTGTGCCACCAATCACGTCGCGGAAATTCTCAAAAATTTTTCAAAAACCTCTTGCAAAACGGCGCAGGATGTGATATAATATACCTCGTTGCGGCGGTATCGCCGCGACGCTGGTGTGGCTCAGTTGGTAGAGCAGCTGATTCGTAATCAGCAGGTCGCCGGTTCAAGTCCGGCCACCAGCTCCATGCAGGGTGTTCATGACGGATTTCCGTTGTGAACACCCTTTTTGCGTTGCTTAACCAGCGCTTCCCGGGCCGAGAAAAAAGCCACCTGCCTGACGGTGGCTCTCCCCCAAAAAAGGAGCGGCTCCGGCACCTGCTCATCACAGATGCCGGAGCCGTACCCTTGCGGATTATTCAATGGCAATCTTGCTTCCGGAAGCAAGCTTTTTCTGATCCACCTTCGGCAGAACGACCGACAGGACGCCGGACTCGTATTTTGCCTTGACCTCTTCGGGCTTCACGTTGCCGACATAGAAGCTACGCGAGCAAACGCCGGCGTAACGCTCCTGACGGAGAACGCGCCCCTTCTTGTCCTCTTCCTTCTTGTCAAGACCTTTTTCTGCGCTGACAGTCAAATAACCATCCTTGATGTCGAGGTTGATCTCGTCCTTCTTGAAGCCCGGCAGATCAACAGCCAACTCGTAGCTGTCATCCATCTCACGAATATCAGTCTTCATGAGATACTTCGCGTTCTTTCCGTAAAGCGGATTGTGCGCTCCAAAGAAGCCGCCATCAAAGAAATCATCCAACATATTCTCACCAAAAATGCTCGGTACCATAATAAATTCCTCCCTGCTATATCAGAAATGTTTTCGTTCCGGACACCATGCCGCAGTCAATCCGTGCAGGCATGCTGTTTCAAATTCCCCCATCGGGCTACGTGTTCAAAGCACCCATCGGAACCACTCCGTTTCCTTTTTTCTTTTTACGCCCATCATTATACTCTTTTCTCTTGAAAAAGCAATGATTCTGTGGTACAATAAACGCAAGACATCTTGTGCTTCCGGCACAATAGTTTGGGAAAGAAGGTGGAACCTTGTCTCAACCGCAATGGCAACCCGGCGACCTGTCCCCTTTGATTACGGAATTTTTTGAGCAGGACAACCTGGAACAGCTGGCAACGGATATCGGCGTTTATCTGGCGTGTCCCCTGCTTCTGCTCGATGATGCGTTCCGTGTCGTTGCGCATTTCTGCCCCATCGGGTTTACGGATCCGCTGTTCCGCGACGCCGTCTCGCAAGGCGCAATCACATATGAGGCAAGCGCCGTAATCAGCAACAGTTCCGCGCTTTCAGAGGAAAAGGCAGATTTTGTGAAGTTGGAGGGAAGCTCTTTCCGGCGCCGCTTCGCACCGCTGATCTGTACGGGCGTCCGGCTCGGACACCTTGTCTGCGTGGATACGGACAGCCACTTGGAGAATGTCCCGGCGGAAATCTGGCGGCAGATTGAGCTGATCCTGGCAAAGCAGCTTTTCATCGAAACCAGCCGCCAGGACAAGCCGTTTGAGACGGCGGAAGACATCCTGATGCACCTGCTCGACGGCGGATTTCCGTCCGCCTCCTATTTCAGGCTTCAGACCGTAGGTACATACCTTGCAGATTTTCATCCGTTCGCGTTCGCACTGATAGATCTGACAGCTTACCACAGTCAGTATCTCGGAACACGCCATCTGAAGCAGGAGATCGGAGACCGTTTCCCGGATTCACATTCCTTTCTGTATAAGGGGGATGTGTTCCTGTTCCTGCATAAAGAGCGGGATGCGGAGACATTTACCGACCTTGAGAAGGAATTCGGTCTGAAGGTCATTGTTTCGGATCCGATCCATGACCTGTTTGCTCTCCCGCTGCTTTACCGCGCGGCGCACGATGCACTGGACATGATTGTAAAAAGCAATTACCACGGGGGGAATGTCTGCTCGGTGTCGCAATTACGGACACCGCTCTTACTGAAAAGTATGGAATCCCGCGCCGAGCTGATTCCGCCGGCACTGCGGGCACTTGCCGAGCATGACACGAAAAAGCAAACGCAGTACTGTGAAACGCTCTACTACTATCTTGTGTACAGTCGATCGCTCAAAAGGACCTGCGATGCACTGTTCACCCACCGGAACACCGTTCTGTACCGTATCGGGAGGATGCGGGATGATTTTCTGATTCCGCTTGACGATCCGGCAAGACATACCGAATTGTTGCTCGGAACCGCGCTTTTGCTGTTTCAGAAGGAAGGACCGAATTTCTTTATGCGGGCACTGCCGCAAGCGGACGATGACGAAACGCGCATTGAATAGGGAGGGACAATCATGAAAGAGAACAGAAAATTGTTGAAAGAGGTACTGAAGGACATCCGTCACGACATGACGGATGAGGAGGTTCTGAACCTTTTGGCGGACAGTAAGATATCGGTCAGCCCCGAAAAAGAAAAGGAAAAATACACGCTCGGACAGCGGGCTGCGGACACGTTCGCAAAATTTGCGGGAAGCTGGGCGTTCATTTTCTCGTTTGCAGGCGTATTGCTTCTGTGGATGGTCGTGAATGTCGTGCTTGCTACCAAGGCATTTGATCCATACCCGTTTATTTTGCTGAATCTGGTGCTTTCCTGCGTAGCGGCAATTCAGGCGCCGCTGATCATGATGAGCCAGAATCGGCAGGAGGAGAAGGATCGCCGCAGGGCAGAGAACGACTATAAAGTCAATCTCAAAACCGAGATCATGATCGAGGATCTTTACGATAAGGTAAACGCGATTCTTGCCAAGCAGTCGCAACTGGAGAAGATGATGCAGGAAAACCGGCAAAAGGACGGGAATACCGGAAACAGCACGCAGGACGGGCACGGGGCTTGAGTGGGTCGAACTGATCGCCTGTCTCTGTCGTACTGTCATACCGAACGCGCAACGCCACCTGACCGTGTAGGTCAGGTGGCGTTGCGTATCGGTGGATATTTCGGGCTTGCCGCCCTCCGTGCAGATCACTTGCTCTGCTTCTTCTGCATGGCTGCCAGCTTGCGGGGCGGGATTGGCTTTTCCTTGATTTCGCCTGCTTTGTCCAGTGCAATCTTTGTCAGCAGAGGACCGATAAGTTCGTAAACCAGCACGGCGAACAGCGAGATGTTGCGAATGAGCAGACCGACTTCTGCAAATCCCAATTCACTCATGGTGGAAACCGCGACCTGCGACATTCCGAGGCAAACGCCTGCCTGCGGCAGAAGCGTGATGCCCAGATACTTCTGCACCGTCGGCTCGCATTTCATGAACCGGGACGAAACGCCGGCACCGGTGATCTTGCCCAGCGAGCGGACGAGGATGAACACAAGTCCGATCAGCACAATCTGCCATTTGGAGAACACTTCAAGCTGTAACTCGGCACCGCTGATTACAAAGAACAGCACCATCACAGGACCTGTCCAGCGATCCATGCGATCCATCAGTTCCTCCGAGAAGTCGCACAGGTTGCAGAATACGGTTCCCATCACCATGCAGACCAAAAGCGAGGAGAATCCGACCGTGACCGCACCGATTTTCCATTCCAGCATGGCAAGTCCGACGGCGAGGAACACGAAGCCGACCGAGATACTCATACGCTTGCTGCGGGAGTGGAAGAAACGCTCGATGAAGGTAAAGAGCAATCCAAGCACAGCGCCCAGCACCAGCGAGACAAAAACCTCCACCAGCGGGTTGACCAGCACCGACACCATGTCGATGTGTCCGCTTTCCAGCGCTTTGGCAATGCCGAAGGAGACGGCGAACACGATAAGTCCTACCACGTCATCCAGTGCCACGACAGGGAGCAGGACGCTGGTGACGGGACCCTCCGCTTTGTACTGCTTGATAACCATCAGCGTGGCGGCGGGGGCGGTGGCTGTTGCGATCGCACCCAGCGTGATGGCGGCTGCCAGCGGCAGCTGCTCCGGAATGATAAAATGCAGTCCGATCAGCGCGATATCTACGAACAGAGTCGCCGTGACGGCTTGAAATACCGCGATGACGGTTGCCTGCTTGCCGGTCTTTTTCAGGCTGGACAGGCGGAATTCATTGCCCATGGTAAAGGCGATGAAGCCCAGCGCCACGTCCGAGATGATATCGTAATTTCCGACGTCCTCCGACGAGATAAAGCCCAGACCGGGAATGCCCAGCTGCCCGAGGCAGTAGGGACCGATGAGGATACCGGCTACGAGGTAGGCGGTCACGGCTGGCAAATTCCAGATTTTCGTTAGTCTTGACATGAGCAGACCGGCGAACAGTGCGACGGACAGTGCCAGCAGAGTATGTAACACATCCATGAGAAAAAGCCTCCGGGTCGGGACACGACCGTAATAATGTTGAGGGCACCTTTGGCAGGGGAACGCCGGCAATGCAGGATTCCCCTGATGCACAATATATTATTATAGCAAATGCCCTGCCGGAAGTCAATGGGCAAACAACCGAAAAGAAACGTGCGCAGGAGAAAAAAACAGGTAATTTTTCGTCTCACCGTCGGGGGGTCCACCGACGGCACGGTTTATCCAAATGCGACGAGGGTGTTCAACTGGGGCGCTATATTTAATTTACAAACCGGACATAACAAAATGTTTCATATTTATTGCATTATATCTCTGTACATGATATAATGATTTTGTAATAGAATAGCCGCAAGAAACGATCCCGATCACCATATGCCCATAGCTCAGCTTGCCGGCCATTCCGTGTCCGTGGAACTTGTCGGCAGTAAACTGTAATATAGCGCATAGGCACCGATCTTCGATCTTTGGCTTATGCGTTATTTTGTAAAAAACACAGAGGAGGAATCTCACGATGAACGAACAGTCAAGCAACCTTGCCAAAGTTATTGTAACATCAAATGAGATTACGGAGAAAAAATTATGAAAAAATCGCTATGCTCATTTTTGATTCTTTGTATCCTGTTTTCTTGCATTGCTTGCAAAGCCCAACAGACTCCACCGAGCACAGATACCCGTACCGCAAGCAATTCTGAAACCATCCAGCCTGACGATGCTACATACATAATGTCAAAATGCGTGATAAATGACGGACGTCCATCTAATGGTATCATTGAAAATTATTATATTCAGGAATGCATTGACTTGGATATGCAGAGAAATATTTCAAAATATGCTTCCACATCAAATGTATCCGATAAGTTTTCAAAATACTATACGCAATCCACCAACATCCGTACAATTCCGGTATTAGGCCCCTATTTGGAATATACCTCTTTGCAAGTGTGTATGTTTTACACCAATGACACGATGATTGGAACCGTGGCAGTTGTATTAGCCCTAAATGATAAAGGGATTTTCATAAAAGAGGAATTGGAAATAAGTTTAGGATCCCCTTATCATGAGTCCCCTTTAGCCGATCAAAACTGTTTTAAAGTACTCTCGACATGTATGCAAAATTACCCGGATTTTGAAATCAAAGGCGTTGTGTACAATCAATATGGGTACATGGCAGTTTATCCGGTCGGGTTTCTGCCCGGTGATTCGTCTATCAAATACTTCGACTATGAATTATGCGATTTTCGTTTAATCGAACCGTTTTTAACGATAGCCGAAGGTCAAAACAATTTTACGAAACACTGGGAAAAGCGGGACGAACTTATTTCAAATTTACCGACTTATAAGTGGGAAAACACTACTTGGCGAACGGAAGGATGGATTAACAAATATAAATATCAAGACGTTTATCTTCTTCATAAAGAACTGGAAAGCCAGTATTTATTCGATTTTGATTGGTTGATCGCGATTCCTTTATTGGATGCTGATGGCAATGAAGGCGTATATGCATTGCATCTGCTCTATCACCACGATACGCTGATTGCTGAACTTTTACTGAATGATGCAGGCGAATTGCTAATCCCCAAAAAAGAGATTGTTTCAGAAAAAGATAGCACTACACAGGAATATATTGGCTTATCGAAAATCGATTATTTGGATGAAGTAACAAGACTCTTGAAAAATTTGGATAATAACGCTATTGTGAAAGGGATTGGGTTTGATGGTGATAATTACATGGTTATTTTAGCATCCGAATAATTTTCGATTACAATACAAATGGGGCTATCTCCTTGTAGCTTAAGGAGATAACCCTTCCTTTATGATGGTTTTCATACATAATCAGACTGCTTTAACTTTTTGGTACGAGCCTGCGGACAAAATCCTGGACAGGGAGCTGTCAGATCAGTCCTGATTTGCGTCTGTATTCTATTGGACTCAAGCCGCGAAGAGACAGCTTGATGCGCTTCTCACGATACCAGACCAAATAATCGTTCAAAATCGGTATAAGCCGCCTATCCTGTGGTAAAACAGTACGTATTTTGATTGGGGAGGAAAAGCTATGAGCAAGGAACAATACATAGAATTACCGGAGGAATACACACGTCGGGAGCTGAACGCCCGCTATCGGGAAATCCCATTAAAAGACACGACCTCACGCCTTCTACGCAAATTATTCAATGCGATGGCAAACCTCTACGGCATCATCCCGCTACACAAGGCGAAGGAGATCATTTTCTCCCTCAGCCCGAAGCTGGTAACGGAGGAGGAGTTTCTTTCCTTTGCGGAAATTGCCCGTCAGCGGAGTCGATTGACTGCGTTATAGAAATCAAGCGCAACCAGCAGGGAAAACCTTCGCCGGCGAGAATGGGAAATGATATCTGTACCGCCTTCGATTCTTACAGCTTTGTGACAAAATTCAGGCGTTTTTTCGGTGAATAGTATGCTCCTCTTTGCTATACTTATGCTGCGGAAAGGAAAACCGCAAATTAAAACAAAGGAGCATTTGTTATGAAAAACCGAAAAACAATTTTTACGATCATCTTCGCTCTTGTGCTTGCACTCAGCATAGTTACAGTATCTGCGGCGGCGATTTCGGCGAACGAGACGAAGCCGGACAAGCCGGCAACCAAGCCCGACGCCGTTGACGAAAAGCTCCCGGCGGTTCTCGAAAGAAACGCGGCGCTTTGGGAACGCATCAACGATGAGTATGACGGGAAAATCGCGGCAGACGAGCCGGACATGACGATTGAACTGAACGAAGCGGATTTTGATGACGCCTGCCCGGCTGAGGAATCCTATGCGGAATCCATCAAGAGCATGCGCTCACTGACCGAAAAGGAAAAAGCGGCACTGCTTGCAGACCTTACCGAGATTGAATCGCTGGAAGCGCAGATTGACGAGCTTTACTATCGCATGACGGATGAGAACGCAGATCGGCTTTATGGCGAGATTGACGCTCTCTGCGAAAAACTCGACGCGGTTCTTGATCGTAATGCGGAGCTTTGGGACCGCGTCGACGCCGAGTATGACGAAAAAATCGCGGCTATCGAGCCGGATATGCCCTTTGAACTTGAAGAAGACGACCTTGCGGTCTGCGAAAAAGGCAGATAAAACAAACGCGCAGAGCCGTGTCCGGGCGGCACGGCTCTGTATCTATTTGGGGAGGCGCTATGAAACAACGGATCTACATCGCAGAGGATGAAAAAAACATACGGGAAACGCTTCAGCGCTTTCTTGAAAATGACGGATATGAGGTGTGCGCGTTTGAAACAGGCGACGCACTTTTAGGTGTGTTTTATAAAAAACGCGCCGATCTTGTTATTTTGGATATTATGATGCCGGGTACCGACGGACTTACCTGCTGTCGCCGCATCCGGGAAAAGGATAATGTTCCGATCATTTTGCTGACGGCAAAGGATACCGAATACGACTATGTCAACGGGATCCTTCAGGGCGGAGACGATTATCTGACCAAGCCGTTTCGCCCGACGGTGCTTCTGATGCGTGTCAAAGCGCTCCTCCGGCGAGTGGATATGGAGCGCGGAGGCGACCCGATGGACAGGGACATTACCGTCGGAGATCTGCGTTTCTCCGGTGATGAGAAGCGGCTTTTCTGCAGAGAAAAACCTCTTGCGCTTTCCCCGAACGAGCTGAAGATGCTCATTTTTCTAATGCGGGGTGAGGGTAAAGCCTTTTCGCGCGACGAGCTGCTCACTCACATCTGGGGCTACAACGACGAGGTGGAAACCAGAGTGACTGATGAAACCCTGCGCCGCATACGCAGTAAGCTCTCCTCGGCAGACAGCAAGGTGCAGATTGAGACGGTCTGGGGCTACGGCTATCGCCTGCGGTCGGACGGGGGCTCAAAATGAAGCATATAAGAAGAAATATCACCCTTTCCGTGCTGGGCACGATGCTGTTTGTCTTTGCGGTACTGCTTGCCACCGTCAACATTTTTATTCCGGAATATTTGACCACAGAGGCGCGGCGAGCGATACTTCTGGAGGATGAACGCAAGGAGATGATTCCGCTTTCCGACATATCGAACAGTGAGGGGGAGGAACATTTTCTTACGCCGAGCGTCCGATACCTTGAGGTGGACGGCGGGCTTGCCGAGCCGGAGCATCTTTCAAAAGCCGAATATCAGCTGAGGGAATACTGCAAAAAGGAAAACCCGGCGGCCGATGAATTTCACGCCCTGAAAACCGGCGGAAGCCGCTTTGTTTTCCGACTGACACGTGTCGAAGCCAATGAATATGAGGACGCATATTCGTACGTCCTTTACGTGGATATCGGAGCGGTTATGCAGTATTCGGCATATCTGAATGCCGTCTTTTTTGCGGTGCTGGCGATACTCAGTGTGCTGGTCTGCCTCTTCGGATGGAAGCTTGGCGGCTATGTGGAAAAGGCACACGAATCGCAAAAATGGTTTTTCCAGAATGTGTCACACGAGCTGAAAACGCCGATGATGGCTGTCCAGGGCTGCGCGGAGGGCATCCACACCGGGGTTCTGGATCCTGTCGAAGCGTCAGGAGTCATTCTGGAGGAGACAGAACAGATGTCGGAACTGGTAGAGGAATTGCTTGCGCTCTCCCGACTGGAGTCGGGACAAGCCAATGCTGAGTTTCATCTGACGGATGTCCGTGAGCTTTTATATGACTGCCTGCGCAGCACCGAACAGTTGGCAGAGCAGAAAAACCTGCACATCTCACTCCGCTTTGACGAAACTCCCGTTACGGTGAGCTGTGATGAGATACAGCTTCGCCGTGCGTTCACGAATATCATCACCAACGCACTGCGTTATGCAAAAGAGGAAATACAAATCGAATGTAAGGCAGACAGGGGAAAAGCCGTTGTCCGTGTCCGCGATGACGGAGAAGGCATCGCGCCCGAGCTTCTGCCGCACATCTTCGACCGCTTTTTCAGCACCCGTAAGGGCGGAGCCGGAATCGGACTTTCGCTTGCAAAGGAAATAGTTTCGCTTCACAAAGGAACGATACATGCTGCAAACGAAGGCGGCGCGGTGTTTGAAATCAGCCTTCCCCTGAGATAAACGACGAAATTGTTAATGTTAATTGGGTTACCGATACTGTTGCGAAAACAAAGCCTGAACTGAAAGGAAACTGTACTATGAATATGAAGAAGATTATTGCATTGGCACTTGCTGCCGTTATGGTTCTCGCATTTGCCGCTTGCGCAAAACAGAACAGTGAAAACGGGACAACCACGCCCTCCGATACCGCCAGCGCAAAACAGAACGGCGAAAACAGCACAACCGCGCCTTCCGATGATCAGAAGGGACAACCACAAAGTGCTTTGGAAATTCTTGAAAAGGTCTGGAGCAAGTATTCGACCGATGAAAAATTTCCCGCAACAGGCGGATCCGAAAAGAATATAAAGGACGGCATGCCCGGCAAATTTGATGTGGCTGACGGGGAGGCGATTGATTTTGAGCTTGGCTTCCCGAAGGCGCAGGCGTCCGAGATAAACGATGCCGCATCGCTTATGCATATGCTGAATCAGAATACCTTTTCCTGCGGCGTATTTCATGTGAAGAATTCCGGTGACACTGCGGCGCTTGCCGGGAAGATCCGGGACAATATTCTTAACCGTCAGTGGCTTTGCGGATTCCCCGAAAAGCTTGTGATTCTGACCGTCGGCGATTATATCGTTTCCGTTTTCGGTGCCGCCGAACTGACAGACACCTTTACCGCAAAACTTTCCGCCGAATACAGCTCGGCAAAACAGCTTTTCAACGTGCCTATCGCATAAGACAGAGTCATGCTGTTTTCAAGTATAACGTTTCTGTATTGCTTCCTGCCGTGCGTTCTGCTCTTGTATTTCATTGTTCCCGACCGTATGAAGAATACCGTTCTCCTTCTTGCGAGCCTGTTCTTCTATGGTTGGGGAGAGCCGAAATACCTTATTTTTATGCTTGCGTCGGTCACGCAGTCGTACATTGCAGCGCTTCTCGTTGAACGCTTTCGCGGGACAAAGATCGCAAAGGCGGCGCTTGCCGTTTCGGCAGTCGCAAGCCTCGGTCTGCTTGCTTACTGCAAATATGCGGACTTTTTTATCGGGAATTTCAATGCGGTGACCGGTCTTTCCGTCCCGCTTCTCAAGGTGGCTCTGCCGGTCGGCATCAGCTTTTATACATTTCAGATCCTGAGTTATGTTATAGATGTTTACCGCGGCGACGTGCCGGCACAGCGCAATTTCATTGATCTTGCGATGTATGTGGCGATGTTTCCGCAGCTGATAGCCGGTCCCATTGTCCGCTATTCCGACATTGCCGGAAGCCTGAAAAACCGAAAAACCACGCTTGCCGATGCATCGGAGGGAATCACGCGCTTTTCCGTCGGTCTTGCAAAAAAGATTCTCCTTGCCAATTCCGCGGCGCTTATCGTGTCGGAATTCAAGGCGTACGGCGAGAAAACCGTTCTGTTTTATTGGCTGTATGCCGCGGCATATATGCTGCACATCTATTTCGACTTTTCCGGATATTCAGACATGGCGATAGGGCTCGGGCGCATTTTCGGATTCCGCTTTTCCGAAAACTTCAAGTATCCGTATGTGTTTGCAAGCATTACGGAGTTCTGGCGCCGCTGGCACATTTCCCTCGGCGGCTGGTTCCGCGACTACCTTTATATCCCTCTCGGCGGAAACCGCGTAAAGCCGATGCGTCATGTTTTCAACATCCTTGTCGTATGGACAGCCACCGGCTTCTGGCACGGAGCATCGTGGAATTTCGTTCTCTGGGGACTTCTTTATGCGGTGCTTTTGCTGTTTGAAAAATATATTCTCCGTCCGCAGGCACGGTTTTCCGTTCCGATGCACATCTATACGCTGCTGTTTGTCATGCTCGGATTCGTATTGTTTGATGCGGCAAGTGTTGCCGACGCATTCAAGAGTTTTAAGTCCATGTTCGGGTTTGCCGGAATTCCCGCCATGAATGCGGCTTCGCTGTATTATCTGAAAAGCAACCTTGTACTGCTTACTGTCGCAGTTGTCGGAGCGACTCCCCTGCCCAAACGGATTTATGAGAAAATCGGAGGGACGGCGGGCGGAAGCAGGGTTCTTGCCGTTCTGACGCCGACGGCAACCGTTGCGGCGATCGCCGTGTGCACGGCGTATCTGATCGACGGGTCGTTCAACCCGTTTGTCTATTTCCGGTTCTGACCTTGCGGTCTCAGACCGGTTTAACGGAGGAGTATGATGAAGAAATTTCAACAGATATTGACTCTGGCGCTGTCTCTCGGTTTCCTTGCGGTCTTTTCCGCCTGGTTCCTGATTGCGCCCGATGCAGAAGAATCGACGGTTGAAAGACGGCGTCTTGCGAAACGCCCCGCGCTGTCTTTTTCGTCGGTTACGAACGGCAGTTTTATGAACGGCTTTGAAAAATATATGCTCGACCAGTTCCCTCTGCGCAACGGTTTCCGGGGGCTGAAGGCAACCGTAAGTGCGAAGGTATTCATGAAAAAGGACAACAACGGGCTTTATTCCGTCGGAGAGCATCTCTCAAAGCTGGACTTCCCGACCGACAGCGAATCGGTTGACCATGCCGCACGGCGTTTCCGGTATGTGTATGACACGTATCTCCGGAATGCCGGAACAAAGACATACCTGTCGGTGATACCCGATAAAAATACCTTTATCGCATCGCAGAACGGCTATCCGGACAAGGATTACAAGGCTCTTGCCGAACGCCTCAGAAGCGGATTCCCGGAGGCGAAGTATATTGATATTTCCGGGCTCCTGTCGGCGGATGATTTCTATTATACCGATTCGCACTGGCGGCAGGAAAGAATCACGAAGGTTGCCGATGAAATTGCGGCGCAGATGGGAGCGGAGCGGATCGGAACGTGTGAAATACAGGACACCGGCAGACCGTTTTACGGCGTTTATTACGGTCAGGCAGCCCTGCCGCACGCGCCGGAGAGGCTTTTCTATCTTGATAACGCCGTGATACGGGGGCTTAAGGTGTATAATGTCGAAACACAGTCCGACATCCCGGTTTACGACCTCGGTGCCGCCGCCGGACGCGATCCTTACGAAATGTTCCTAGGCGGCGCGCGCTCGATCATCAAGATCACAAATCCGAATGCCGCGCAAGAACGCCGGCTCATCGTTTTCCGGGATTCGTTCGGCAGCAGTATAGCACCGCTTCTTGCGGCAGGCTATTCCGAGATAACGCTTGTCGATATCCGCTATATTTCGCCCCTCTCTCTCGGAAAGCTGATTGACTTCACGAAAGCAGACGATGTGCTGTTCCTTTACTCCGCATCGGTCATCAACAACAGCGAGACGATAAAATAAAGCACCGGGTTCTCCGCCTTGGGGTGCGGTTGTCAAGGGTGACATTATTTTTTGGGGGTGCTATAAATGCAACGCGGGGCTACTGTTGCATTTACTTTGAAAATTTACGGCAATTTTCGCCCCCGTGCGATTACGCGGTGCACAGTCCGATGATCCAGAATATCACGCCGCAGAACGCGCCCGCCAGCGTTCCGTACAGAAGAACCGGACCTGCGACCGTGAATATCTTGGCGCCGACGCCAAGGATCAGACCTTCGGAGCGTGCGTCGATGGCGGGGGAGGCGACAGCGTTGGCAAATCCCGTGATGGGAACCAGTGTGCCTGCCCCGGCATATTTGGCAATGCGGTCAAAGACGCCCAACCCGGTCAGCACGACGGAGATCAGCACCAGCGTTATGGACGCCAGTGTGCCGCCGTCCTCGCGGCTCATGCCGCAGATCCCGGTGTAGAGGTCGCAGAGTGACTGCCCGACAAGGCAGACCGTGCCTCCCACCCAAAAGGCACGCAGGCAGTTCCGCGGCGACGATGACCGGGGGGCGCGTGCATCGGCGTAGCGCCGGTAAGTCTGCTTATCCATATCCATATAAAAAAACCTCCGCCGGAAGAGTACCGTATCGGTATCTTTCCCGGCGGAGGCGCGGTTTATGCGTGTATTACAGCGGTTTGACAGCAAACAGTTCGCCGTCGCCGGGCGCAAAGGTGACGGTCCCGGCGCAATCCTCCCAGACTTCGGTCGCCTTATTCAGACGGACAAGCGGGGTATCGGACGTGATGCACAGTGTCTGCGGTGCATCGTGATCCTTGCTCGTGACCATCATGCGTCCGCCGGCGAAGAAGCCGACCGTAAAGCGCCCGCCATCCAGCGCGCGGATGTGTTTATAGCAGGCAAACGGCTTGACCGTTTCGTCCGTTTCCGCACCGACATGGAAGACCGCTTCGGAGCGGATATCCCCGGGTGCCTTGCTCTCGCCGGGCAGGGGATCGACCAGCCCGCGGTACAGCGCCTGCAGCTCGCGGTTGATGCGCTTCACAATCTCATACTTTTCTCCGCGCGTTCCGTCCGACAGTATGATGCCGTTGTGGTAGGACCACGGCTCACTGTGATTCGCGCCCGGCGTCCAATAGGTGAAGTAGGAAAGGCCGGTAGAGCCGTACGTCAGCGCGTTGAACGCCTCCCAGCGCACTTCACCCTCCGTCGGCCAACGATACCCCCAGTGCTCCACAAGCAGGATAATGGTCATCCACGGGATGCCAGCCCGTGCGGCGCTCGACCGGATCATCTCCATGTTGTCGTAGTAACCTGCACGGTCATACGCCTCAAACAGCTTGCCCTCCCAGCCGTTGCGTTTACGGTTCTCGTCCGAAACGCGTGCGGCAGGCAATTTGTCCAGTGCCGGAACTTCCCGCCACATCAGATTGTAGTGGTCGTAGGAAAGCAGTTGCGGGTGGACGGTACGCAGGAACCCGTCGATGTGCGCCTGATAGCGTTCAAGGGGCATGACGGCGACCGACGGGAGCAGGTTGATGTACTCGCCGTGCACCGGATCGTGCGCGTGCAGGTAATCCACCACGCGCCCCAGCGTCGGGAAGTAATCATCGGTCGGCTCATCGCGTACAAAGAAACGATTGAGGGCAGGGCAGTCGCGGTAGTCGGCAATCATGGCATCCAGTTCCGCCTCCCAGCCCGGCTCCCCCAGCAGTGCAATGCTCATGCGGGGATCCTGGACATTGGCACGCAGTCCCAACTCCGCGCACAGAGCCAGAACGCGCAGGTTGGTTTCGGTGTCGTAGGCACATTCGATCAGATTGAAGCCGGCTTCACGCGCCTCCTTGAGACGCTCACGTGACAGGAATTCCTTCCGGATTCCGTACCAATAGGTTATCGGGTACAGGTTGTTGCTCATCTTGCATACTCCTTTCGCACAGATCGGCGTCAAAGAATCTTGTTGTACCGCTTGAAGGTTTTGATCATTCGGTTCATGTTGGTCTGCATATTCCGGCTACTGCGGGCGTTGTACATGGCGGAGAAGGAGCGCTTGCCGGAAACGGCGTTGCTGAAAACGTTGAGCATTATGCTGCCTGTCCAGTTGTTGTATGCAAGGATGAAGGACTCCCGGATGTTGTCGTGGATGATCTGCACCATCTTGGAAGCATATGGATCAGTAACGTACTGCACCTGAAGCGCCTCGCCGTAATACTTGGGGATGAGCAGCGACGCGGTCTCACGGCTCAGAACCTGGATGACGGTGCTGATGAACTCCGCATCCTTGGCGGTGGTCATGATGGCACCGACTTCCGTGGTGTCGTGCGTGGCGGTGTTGTACTGCTTATCCGAGGCATACAGCATGGGGCAGGGAAGAACGCCCGCCTCGCCCTGCATACTCAGCAGGATGGTGTTCTCCAGCGAGCCCAGCCGCTGGTAGTCGCAGATGAGCGACAGTCCCTCCGTGAAGTCCTGCAGGATCTTCGCGTCGGAGGTGATGCCGAAGCAGGCGCTGTCGTTGTACACGATCTTGTACAGCCAGTCCGTCAGATCCTCCCCGCGGGAATTCTCACCCAGTGCGGGGTACGGCGTACCGTCCTCGTCACGCGTGATGAATCCGGGATTCGCGCTGACCACGAAGCCGATGGAGGAGCCCCACAGCTCAAGCACCGAGATGCCCCACTGGTCTCCGTAATCCTTCAACCCGTTCCGGTTCTTGTCGTCGTACATATCCGTGATCATCTGGTTCATTTTCTCGTAGGTCCACTCGTAGTTCAGTACCCAATCGTAGACCTCGTTGGGGTCGCGCTGATAGTGATCCTGATACATCCCCTTGTTGAACAGGAGCAGGTGCGAGGAGCGGAGCACGTCGATGAAGAAGTCACCCGCCAGAATGTACTCATACCCGTTCTGCAGGCGCAGGTCGTCCATGTACTCCTTGTACCAGTAGGTTTTGTCCTCAAAGTCAAAGCCGGTGAATTCCGGCGCCAGGATGTTGCGGAAGTTGCCCTCAATGGAGAGGTTGGCAAAAGGGAACAGGTCATTGATGACAAGGTCGTACTCGTCGAGGTTGTTGGCGACATATGTCCGGATCTTGCTGAACACGCCGTTGTAATCCACGTCCAGCTGCGTGAATTTCAACTGGACACCGATCTTCTTCTCCACAACGGCGTTGCGCTCAAACACTGCATCGTTGACCATGCTGGATGCCGCGTCCTTCTCCCCCTCAATGAGGTAGTTGGAGTTTCCCATACCTGCCGACGCAATGTTGGTACTGGTCAGGATGCGGAATTCGCGCCCCTTGTAGTCCACATTCTTGAAGGGATCCTCTTCGGCAGTGACTTCCGGCTCGCTGTTGGTTTCCCCGCCGGTAGAGGTCGTCTCAGCCGTGTCGCCTGTTCCGCAGGCGACCAGTTCCGCGACGCCGCCAACCAGCATTAGGAGGCAGAGGAGGAGCGAAAGAAAGCGCACTGTTTTCTGCCGGTTCACGGGGGTATGTGTTACCTGAGATGAATTCATGGTTTCTTCCCATTCCTTTCAGATTTGGTTTCAATTCGTGTTGTAGCGTTTGATTCCGCCCGTAACGGACTCGCTGACGGTGCCGACCGGATTGCCGGATCCGTCGATTGCCTGGTTTCCGTAAGCCAGCATGAAGGATCCGCCGATGTTGTCATGGAGAATCCGGATCATTCCGGCGGTGTACGGATCGGCATCGTACCGGAGCTTCAGTGCATCCCGGTAGTATTTGGGAATGAGCCGGGATGCAGTCTCGCGGTTCAGCGCCTGAATCACGGTGCTGATGAAAGCCTCATCCTTGGCTGTCAGCAGAACGGCGCCGACATTCGCAGTGTTGCTGGTTGCGGTGATGTACCGTTTGTCGGAGGCATACAGCTGGGGGTAGGGGAGGACACCGGCACCTTCCTTCATATCCGGCAGGGCGGTGTTTTCCAGCGAGCCGAGCCAATGACCTTCACACAGGAGCGCCGAGCCTTCCGTGAAGTCCCGCAGGCTGTTGCCTCCGGCGGCATCGGAAATGTAGCAGCTGCTGTTGAATAGCAAAAGGGACAGCCGCTTGGTCAGATCCGCCATGCGGGAGGTGTCGCCGAGCACGATGCGCGGCGTTCCGTCCTCGCTCCGCGAGACAAGACCTGGATCGGCACTGACGATGAACCCGATTTTGGCACTGCGCAGATCCGATATGGAAAGTCCCCATCGGTCGCCGTAGTCCCGGCGGCTGTTCCCGTTTTTGTCGAGGTACATATCCGTTATGATCCCGTTCAGCTTTTCATAGGTCCACTCGTAGTTCAGAACCCACTCAAAGACCTCGCCGGGGTCGCGCCGGTAGTGATCCCGATACATTTCCTTGTTGAACAGGAGCAGGTGCGAGGAACGGAGCACGTCGATGAAAAAATCACCCGCCAGCAGATATTCGTATCCGTTCACGAGACGCAGATCATCCATGTACTCCTTGTGCCAGTACGGCTTGTTCTCAAAGTCGAAGCCGGTGAATTCCGACGACAGGATGTTGCGGAAGGTTCCGTCGTTCGCAAGGCTGGCAAAGGGGAGCAGTTCGCTGATGACAAGGTCATACGCATCCGCCCCGCTCATGACCAGCCTTTTGATCTCGGACTGGATATCGGACTTGTCCGCGTCAGCATGGCTGAAGGTCAGCGCGACGTCCAGCTCCAGCTCGACCGCGGTGTTGCGTTCGTGTACGGCTTCATTGATCGTGCCGGCTGTGTTTTGTTCCCCTTCAAGGAAGCAGTTTGAGCTTGCCATGCCGGCGGGGGCGCGGGTGGCGGACAGGATGCGGAATTCCTTTCCCTTGCGGTCTGCTTCGCCGCTCGTCTCAATTTCGGCGGTTTCCGACTCGGTCGCGTCATTGGTTTCGACGGATGTGTCCTCGGCGGAGGAGGATTCGGTTTCCGGTTCGGTCGTTCCCTCCGGTTCGCCTTGCGTGGCGGTAGCCGAGGAGGGTACATCGGCCGTTTGCTCCGTTCCGGAGGGGGCGGCGGAAACCGTTTCCGTGGTGTCGCCTGACGTGCAGGCTGCCAGTTCCGCCACGCTGCCGAGCAGCATCAGAAGGCAGAGCAGGAGGGAGAGAAAGCGTGCTTTTTTCTGTTGGGTACGGATTGCGTGTGTTGTGCCCATGGGCAGGTTCCTTTCGATATTGCCGCGTTGCGGTTACGGCAGTTTAGCGATTTTTTCGTTGGCGTCCGCCAGAATCTTTTTCATTTTTTCGTCCCATCTGCGGGAAGCGGAGGCTACCTTGGCAGTGGTAGAGCAGAGCAGGGGACGAAGCTCGTCACGCAGGACAAGACCGGAGAACATATTGCTGCAGGTGCTGGAGAAATCGAACTGAACGGTTTCAAAAATCAGATCGAGCATCTCAACGGATTGCGGATCCTGCATGAACTTGAGCGAGAGGTTGGTGTTGTAGTAGGCATTCGGGATAATCTTGCCGCTGTTCCATGCCATCGACTCCAGCACGGCACCCAGCATGGAGACGCGCTCCGCCGACTTGACACCGGCGGAAATGCCGAAGCAGGACACCTGATCCTGCACATAGGAGTAGTAGCGGGTTTGCGCCTTGTCAAACTTAGGGAGGGGCGCGATGCCGTAGGACATGGGGGTAAGTGACTCGATTTCGGTCTCCATGTCAAGGAACAGGCAGGTAACCATCATGGCATTCTTGGCGGTAAAGGCGTTGATGATGTTCTTGGTTCTGCCTGCCCAGTCCTCGATGCTGGTGGCGTTCCGGTAGAAGTAGGTGGAGGCATCATTGTACAGCAGGGAGACCTTGGCTTGCAGGTCGGAGACGCGCTTCAGCGAGTCGGTGTCGAACTTCAGTGCCTGCGTGTCCGCATCCTTGACAACGAGATGGATATTCGCCGCCACCATATAGGGGTCGATGCTGCTGCCGCTTCCGGTCACAAAGCCGAAGAAATCGCCGGTGTTTGCCTTGCTGTCGCTGTTCTTGTCCTGGTACAGATCCTTGATCATGCTGAGCTGGGTGTCCAGCGTCCAGTCGCCGTTTTTGACCGTTTCGTACATATCCGGCAGTTTGCGCGACTCCATCTCGGTGCGGTTGTACAGGGTCAGAAAAACGTACCGGAACATGGAGATGGCGGCGGCGCCGCTTGCCAGATACTGCTTCCGCTGGGGGGTGAAGGTGACAAGGTCGTTGAAGCCCTGCGTCCAGTAGCTTTTGGAGGTGTCGATGTAGTCCACGGCGGACAGGTTCTGATAGTGACCGCTCAGGGCGGGGCTCACGGCACGGTAGGTTCCGTTGACCACAATATCGTAGCTTCCGAGACTGGAGGCAACATCGTTCTCCAGCTTGGTGGCAACCGAGTCCTCCTCGCTCGGCAGGAAGGAGAGCTTGACGCGGAGCTGATTCCGAACCAGCTCGTTGCGCTCGAACACCGCCTCGGAGATAAGACCGGAATTCCCATCGCTGACAAGTTCATCGTTCTTGCCCTGCGTATCGGCATACAGGAAGCTGATCTCGGCGTTGTCGAAGGACAGATCCTCCGGCAGGTCGCAGCGATCGGCAGCAGCGACGCTTTCCTGCGCGTCGGTTGCGGAATCCGCTGTGGATGCGGACTGCGTCTCCTGCGATGTATCCGTGCCGCAGGAGGACAGCCCCGCCGATGCCGGCAGGATCAGCAGGCAGGCGAGCAGGGCGGCTGTCATTCTTTTTGTGTTGGTGAAACTCATAGGGGCGCTCCTTTCACGGTGCGCGCGTGTTCGCGTAACGCACCGACAGCATTACGAAGCCATTATAGTATATTCTGCTTTTTTTGTCAAGGGGAGCGCGAAAATTATTTGTATATTTTGAGGAGTTCTTTTGCGGATGCCGCCTTGATTTTTCTTTGGAAATGTGCTATAATGACCTGTATGTGTCGGGATGTGGCGGCAATCACCGCCGCATTCCCGCAGAACCGGGACAAGGAAAGGAGCGTGCACTATGGAAGCAAAGCGGCAGGGCGCCGGCGACGTTGTCATTGGCATTGACGTCGGCGGCAGCACCACCAAGATTGTCGGCTTTCGCCGCACGGCGGCGGGTGCGCCGGCTCTTATCGAGCCGCTGTTCGTCCGGGCGACCGACCCCATTACCTCCATCTACGGCGCGTTCGGGCGGTTCACGGTGGAGAACGGGCTGACTCTGCCGGATATTGACCGCATCATGATGACAGGCGTCGGTTCCTCCTATATGTCCGCGCCCATCTACTCGCTGGACTGCCGGACGGTGCCGGAGTTTTCCGGCGTCGGGCTGGGCGGGCTGTACCTGTCCGGGTTGTCCGAGGCTATCATCGTCAGCATGGGAACCGGTACGGCGCTGGTACACGCTAAGCGAAGGAAGGACGGCGGGACGGACATTGACTATCTGGGCGGCACGGGGGTCGGAGGCGGCACCCTGCTGGGACTGACCAAAAAGATGCTGGGGGTGGACACGGTTGCCCACATCGAGCAGCTTTGCGAGGACGGCGACCTGTCCAAGGTGGATCTGACCATCAAGGATATCTCCCGCAATGACCAGTTTCCCGGTGTCAACTATAACCTGACTGCCGCGAACTTCGGCAAGCTCTCCGACCTTGCGGACAGCAGTGACATTGCGCTGGGCATTGCTAACATGGTGGCGGAAACCATTGCCATGATGGCTATATTCGCCGCCCGCGGGCACGGCGTCCGGGACATCGTGCTGACGGGCAACCTGACAACCATCCGTCCAATCCGGCGGGTGTTTGAAGGCTTGCGGGACACCTTCAATGTCAATTTCCTGATCCCGCCCAATGCGCAGTTCGGCACCGTTATCGGCGCCGCCCTGTATGACTGGTGATCCGGCGGAAGCCGGGATCAAAACATAACCGTTTTTGATAAGAAGAAAGGCACACAGTATGGAATGGACAAGTCTGAACGACCTGCGTGAGAAGTATCTCTCCTTTTTTGAATCCAAGGGGCATCTGCGGCTTCCCTCTTTCCCGCTGATTCCTCACAATGACCCGTCGCTCCTGCTCATCAACTCCGGCATGGCGCCCATGAAGAAGTTCTTCACCGGCGAGGAGGTTCCGCCCCGCCGCCGCGTCACCACCTGCCAGAAGTGCATCCGCACCCCCGATCTTGAGCGCGTCGGACACACTGCCCGCCACGGCACCTTCTTTGAGATGCTGGGCAACTTCTCCTTTGGCGACTATTTCAAGCAGGAGGCGATTCCGTGGGCGTGGGAATTCCTCACCGACACACTGAAGATTCCTGCCGAGCGGCTTTGGCCCTCCATCTATGAGAACGATGAGGAAGCGTTCGAACTGTGGAACAAGGTCGTCGGCGTTCCGGCGGAGCGCATCGTGCGGCTGGGCAAGGAGGACAACTTCTGGGAGCACGGCTCCGGTCCCTGCGGTCCCTGCTCCGAGATTTACTTTGACCGTGGCGAGAAGTACGGCTGCGGCTCGCCAGACTGCAAGCCCGGCTGTGACTGCGACCGCTACATGGAAATCTGGAACAACGTGTTCTCGCAGTTCAACAACGACGGACACGGCAATTATACCGAGCTGGCGCAGAAAAACATTGATACCGGCATGGGGCTGGAGCGACTTGCCTGCGTGATGCAGGGCGTGGACAATATGTTCCTTGTGGACACCAACCGCGCCATTCTGGACAAGGTTTGCGCGATCGCCGACCGCACCTACGGGGACAATGCGACTGCCGATATTTCGATCCGCGTCTGCACGGATCATATCAAATCCGCTATGTTCATGATCGCCGATGGGGTAATTCCCTCCAATGAGGGGCGCGGCTATGTCCTGCGCCGCATCATCCGCCGCGCCTGCCGCCACGGCAAGCTGCTGGGCATCAACCGCCCGTTCCTCGCCGAGCTTTGCGAGGTCGCCATGGGACAGAATCAGGGCGCGTATCCGGAACTGCGGGAGAAGCATGACTATATTCTGCAGATACTGTCCCTGGAGGAAAAGCGCTTTGACGCTACTATCGACGCCGGACTCTCTATCCTGTCCAACCTTGCGCGTGACGTGCTGGCGTCCGGCAAGACGGTCATTTCGGGGGACGATGTGTTCCGGCTGTACGATACGTTCGGCTTCCCGGTCGATCTGACGCGCGAGATCGTTGCCGAGCAGCAGCTGACCATTGATGAGGATACCTTCCGGAAGCTCATGCAGGCGCAGAGGGAGCGCGCACGCAGTGCCCGCGCCAACATTTCCGGCTGGAGCAACGCTTCCAAGACACTGCTGGCGGGTATGCCTAAGACCGAGTTCGTCGGCTATACCGCAACTGAGTGCGATGCCAAGGTCGTGGCTCTGCTTGTGGACGATATGGCGGTAGAGGAAGTTACCGAGGGTGACTTCACGCTGGTTTTGGATCGCACGCCCTTCTACGGGGAGAGCGGCGGACAGGTCGGCGATACCGGTACCGTTACGGGGCACGATTTTGCCGCATCCGTGACCGATACGCAGAAGTCTGACGGCGTGTATATCCATCTCTGCTCGCTGGCGCGTGGATCTGTCCGGGTGGGAGACAGCATTCATGCCGAGGTCAGCGATGTGCGGCGCATCGCCATCATGCGAAACCACTCGGCGTGCCACCTCCTGCAGGCGGCGCTCCGCACCGTGCTGGGCAAGCACGTCGAGCAGGCGGGCTCCTACGTGGACGGGGAGCGGGTGCGCTTCGACTTCACGCATTTCGCACCGCTGACAGCAGAACAGCTCAAGGCAGTTGAGGGATTGGTCAATGCCCGCATCCTGGTCGGTCTGCCGGTCGAGAAACTGGAGCTTCCGATAGAGGAAGCCAAAAAGCTGGGCGCCATGGCGCTGTTCGGCGAGAAGTACGGCAAGGTTGTCCGCGTCATCCGTATGGGCACCTTCTCCACGGAATTCTGCGGCGGTACGCACGTGGATAACACGGCACAGATCGGACTGTTCAAGATCACTTCCGAGACATCCGTTGCCGCCGGTGTCCGCCGTATCGAGGGCGTGACAGGACTTGGTGTACTGGCGCTGATTGCCGGGCAGGAGGAGGTTATCCGCAACACCGCCCATGAGCTGAAGGCACCTGCCCCGGCTGATATGCCCGCCAAGGCAGCCGCACTGCATGCGGATCTGAACGCTGCGCACAAGGAGATCGACCGCCTCAACAGTCGTCTTGCGGCATCGCAGGTGGATGGACTGCTGGCAGGCGGGATCCGGGTCGGAAAAAGCGGGAAGGTTCTGCTGGTCACGGCGGCGCTGGACGGTGTCCCTGTGGACGTTGCGCGGAACATGACCGACATGATAAAGGAAAAGAATCCTGCCGCTGTCGCGGTTCTTGCCGTCAGCGGGGACGGAAAGCTAAACTTCCTTGCCGCCGCGGGTAAGGAGGCTGTCGCGCTGGGTGCGCACGCCGGCAAGCTGGTTGGTGCGGTTGCCGCTGTAACGGGCGGTAAGGGCGGCGGACGTCCGGACAACGCGATGGCGGGCGGTCGGGATATCGACCAGATCCCGGAGGCGCTGTCTACGGCGGAGGTCGTTCTGGGCGGAATGCTGAAGGATTGACTTTTCAAACTCAAAAGGGACGGCTCCGGTCGGAGCCGCCCCTTTTGAATTGGTGCTTTTTACTTGATCAGCTTGAAGCTTCCGATAAGAGGCAGCTCCTTCGCCTTTCCGTTTGCCGCGTTGACAATACCGATAATCATGAAGGCAAGGCATACAATGCCGATTGCGCTGCTGATGATCCAGCCGACAAAGGGAATCAGACCAAGGACGCCGCCCGCTGCGCCCAGCACAACCTCCGCAAGGAACAGAACCAGTCCTTGATTGGCGTGGAAACGCGCGAATCTGGAATTCGGCGCCGCCAGAAGCGGGATGAGGAACAGGATGCCGATGTACGCGAGGACAGCCATGACCTTGTTGTCCGTGATGTCCTTGCTGTCAAACTCTGCTGTGGTGTCGGTAGTGTTATTGAACTCCGTGAAAGCCGCCTCCGCTGCATTCTGCTTGCTGTTGCTGTTGCCCTGATCCTGTTCGACCGGAGCGCCGCAGACAGGGCACTGCTTGGCGTTTTCATCCATGTCGGCGCCGCACTTTTTACAGGTTGCCATGATGTTATACTCCTTTCCGGGACGCGCCGGCATGAAACCGCCGACTCTTCACCCGTTGCGCAGTATTATAACACGTTTTGAACTGTTTGTAAAGGGGACGGAAACAAAAAACAGGGAGGTGCCGCTGTTTTTGCGACGGGGCGGCGTGGGAAGCGTCGGGGAGGCTGAAAGAATCCCCGAACGCCAAAAGCGCAAACGCATTCTCCCTCTCTCCGGTCACGCAAAATTCTGCCAAAAAACTTGACAGCAACGCAAAAGTATGCTATCATATACGGTGGACGCGAGGGGCACTGCCCCTGCGGGCGGAGTGCACTGGCAGCCGCCGGAAAGGACTCGTAAAACCCTATGAAGATCGGATTTATTTCTCTCGGATGCCCCAAAAACCAACTGGATACCGAGGTCATGCTACACGAGGTGGTGGAAGCCGGATATGAGATCACACCGGAGGACATTGACGCGGATATCATCATCATCAACACCTGCGCCTTTATCGAAAGCGCGCGCAAGGAAGCGGTGGACAATATCCTGGACGTCGCGTGGCTCAAGGAGAATCGCCATCTCAAGGGTATTATCGTGACGGGCTGTCTGGCGGAACGCTACCGCGAGGAGATATTCGAGGAGATGCCGGAGGTGGACGCCCTGCTGGGTGTCGGCAGCATTCACCGTATCGTGGACGCTGTCCGTGCGGTCGAGGCGCAGGTCAAAGCGCAGGAGACCGCGAAGAAATCGCTGGATGCCGCCTGCAAGTACCGTTCCTTTGAGGATAAGAATACAGTGGAGCTGGGCGGCGACCGCGTGCTGACCACGCCGGACTATGCCGCTTACCTCAAGATTGCAGAGGGGTGCGATAACAGGTGTGCCTACTGCGCTATTCCGTATATCCGCGGCGGCTACCGTTCCCGCCCGATGGAGGAGCTGGTGCGCGAGGCAAAGGAATTGTCCGCATTGGGTGTTCGGGAGCTGACGGTTATCGCGCAGGATATCACGCGCTACGGCAAGGATCTGTACGGTCACTATGCGCTCCATGAGTTGCTCCACCGGATCACGGAGGAGACTGACATTCCGTGGATCCGCCTGCTTTACTGCTACCCCGACAAGATCACCGATGAGCTGATCGCCGAGATACGGGACAATCCCCGCATCCTCAAGTACATAGACCTGCCGCTCCAGCACATTAGCGACAGGGTTTTGAAGTCGATGAACCGCCACGGCGATTCCGCCCTCATCCGCGACGTGCTGACCCGCCTGCGCCGGGAGATCCCCGGTGTGGTCATCCGCACGACCTTCATCGTCGGTTTCCCCGGCGAGACGGAGGAGGATTTCCGGCAGCTGGCGGAGTTCATGCAGCAGCAACGCTTTGATCATGCCGGCGTGTTCACGTACTCCCGCGAGGAGGGGACACCTGCATATGATTTCCCTGACCAGATCGATGAGCAGGAGAAGGAGCGCCGGCGCGATATCCTGATGAAGCAGCAGATGCTGATCAATGCCGAACTGAACGAGCAGAAGATCGGTCGGACTGTGGAGGTGCTCTGTGAGGACTATGACCCTGTCAGTGAGTCCTGCTACGGTCGCTCGGCGGCAGATGCCCCGGAGATCGACGGAAAGGTGTTCTTCCGTCAGGCAGGCAGGAACCGTCCCGCTCCCGGCGACCTTGTGAAGGTCTGCATTGAGGACGTGGTGGATTATGACATGTACGGTAAGCAGGTTCTGCCCGATGGGGCGGATATGTAAGGAGGTGCGCACATCATGAAAGCGACCGACACAGCTCCCGGCAAACGGAAGCAAAAAGCAAAAATGTTCCTGCCCAACCGGCTGACAGTCCTGCGCCTTATCATGGTACCGGTCTTTATTGCCGTTATGGTGTTGCCGGACAGCGTGGTTCCCGCGCTCGTGACCGGGATCATCGGTGCGTTCCTGTTCATCACCGCCGCCGTGACGGATATGCTGGACGGGAAAATCGCCCGCAAGTACGGTCTGATAACGGATTTCGGCAAGCTGATGGATCCGCTGGCAGACAAATTTATGGTCATCGGCGCCCTGACTGTCATCGTGTACCGATACGATATGCTGCGCCCCGTGTTCATCTGGGCACTGCTGGTGGTTGTGTTCCGCGAGCTGGCGGTAACCTCCCTGCGGCTGGTGGCGTCCACATCCGGCGGCGTGGTTGTTCCCGCCAATATGCTCGGCAAAATCAAGACGGTCTCGCAGATTGTCTGCGTCAGTGCCGCCATCATCGAGCCGATGCTGTATGAGATACCGTTCCTGCGCGATTTCCTGCCGGGATGGTGGACAGCGCACGTTCCGCTGACCTATATTACCTGCGCCGCCATGACGCTGTTCACAGTTCTGTCCGGCGTGAATTATTTCCGCGCCATGTGGAAGTACCTTGATCCCGGAAAGTAACCGGTATCCCCAACCGCACGATAGTCGGCGCCGTTTGTCGCCGCCCGCTACGTGCGGTTTTCCGTGTCTGCCCGGGTCCGGGAGACAGCACGTCCGAAAAATGGTCATCAACAATGAGAGGAGCAGAAGCCCTATGAATCCGAAAACGTACCTGCGACTGTTTTGCGTCCTTCTTGCCGTCTGCCTGCTTCTGCCGCTCGCTGCCGCCTGTCGACAGGGCGGGGAAGGCATCGGCACGCAGACCGGCACCCATACCGACAGCCCCGGAACGGAATCCGGGACTTCCGGGAGCGGGGAGACCACCGGTGAGCCGGATGATCCCATTGTCCCGAACGACACCGGCTTTTCCGTCAGCCGCCTGCGCGTCGATTCTCAGACGTTGCCGCTGGGGCTGGATAACGCTGCCCCGCTGTTCAGCTGGAATATGACAGTGGGGCAGGAGGACACCGTGCGGGGGCGCGTACAGACTGCCTACCGGGTTCTGGTGGCATCCGACCGGGGACTTCTGGAGTCCGGCACGGCGGATATGTGGGACAGCGGAACGGTGCAGGACGGTGCCTCCGTCAACATCCGCTACGGGGGAGCGCCGCTTCTGCCGATGACACGCTACTTCTGGACTGTGCAGGTCACGGACGGAAACGGCGGGATGCAGTGTGCGCCGGTCGCGTGGTTTGAAACCGGAGTCGGGGAGGACGGTTTTGCCGACGCTTCGTGGATCGGAGCGGCGGCGAGCGCCTGCAATCTCGGCGAAGCGTGCTGGATATGGCAGACAGGCGGCGCCGCAGACGGACGGACCCCGGAGGGCACACAGCTTTTCCGCCGCGCATTCCGGCTGGCGGAAGGGAAGACCGTTGCGAATGCGATCCTGCTGTTTACCGCCGATGACTGCGGAACCGTGTATCTGAACGGCAGGCAGGTTGGCGAGATACCGCGGCGGACCGATGCATGGAAGAACGGGCAGGCTGTGGACGTGACCGATCGACTGACAGCAGGAGAGAACCTGCTGGCGGCATCCGTGACCAATACCGGCGTGGGGTACGCCGGATTTGTCGCGCACCTGCTTCTGACGTATTCCGACGGGTCGCAGGAATCTGTCCTGACGAATGCGCAGGGATGGCGCGTGAGTCGGGACAGGATTGCGGATTTTGCATCCCCGGACTGTGACGACAGCGGCGCGGGATGGGGGACACCGGATCAGTCTGTCCGCTACGGAAGCGGCGCTTGGGCAAGCCTTGTTACCTTTTCGGGCGGTGCGGCGCTTCAGGATGGCAATGCCGCGCCCATGCTGCGGCGTGAATTCTCTTTGCCGGAAAAGGAAATAACATCTGCCCGTGTGTATGCAACCGCGGCGGGAATCTATGACCTGCACCTCAACGGACAGCGGGTTGGAGATGCATACCTGACGCCCTCCTGGACAGAGTACGATTCCCACATTCTGTACCAGACCTATGATGTGACGTCGCTTGTCCGCACCGGTGCAAATGCGCTCGGCGTGCAGCTGGGCAACGGCTGGTACTGCGGGCGTATCGGCTCCTACGGCGGCACGGCGCCTGCCTTTATCGGCAAGCTGGTCGTCACTTTTGCGGACGGATCGACCGTCTGCGTTGTCAGCGACAGCAACTGGAGCGCCTATACGAACGGTCCTGTGCTGGAAAACGATCTGTTTGACGGGGAGACTTACGACGCCCGGCGTCTGCCGACGGGGTGGTCGGATGCCGGCTTTGACGGGGCGGGCTGGACGCCTGTCCGCGTGACCTCGGCGCGCGCGCTGGGAATAGGGAAGATTATTGCCCAATTTGCAGGCAATATCAAGGTCATGGACAGCGTGCAGGCGGTTTCGGTCAGTCAGATTGCGGATAAGACCTACATCTATGATTTCGGGCAGAATCTGTCCGGCGTGGCATCGCTCACGCTCACGGGTGAGGCGGGGCAGACGGTAAAACTCCGCTTTGCCGAAATGCTCAATGACGCCAGTGGAACCGGAGACGGCAGGGAGGGGACGCTGTACACGCAGAACCTGCGCTCTGCCAAGAATACGGATGTGTATATTCTCCGCGGGGATGCCGAGGGGGAGACATGGTATCCGACGCTGACATACCGGGGCTTCCGCTACGTTGAAATATCCGGCATTGCGGAGCCGTTGCCGACCGGGGCGGTGACAGCCCGCGTACTGTACACCGAAATGGAGGATACGGGCAGCTTTGACTGCTCTGCGGCGCTGATAAATCAGCTGTGGTCCAATACCTACTGGGGACAGCGCGGCAATTTCCTGTCGGTGCCCACGGACTGCCCGCAGCGCGACGAACGCATGGGCTGGTCGGGCGACGCGCAGATATTCTGCGGAACGGCGGCGTACAACATGGATGTACGGCAGTTCTTCGCGCAGTATGTCATGGCACTGAACGACTGTCAACTGGACAACGGCGCGTATACCGATGTGGCTCCCGGCAATCAGCGCGCCGCCTACACCGGCGCCGGACACAACGCGTGGGCTGACGCGGGTATCATCATTCCCTACACCATGGGCGTCCGCTACGGCGATACCGGACTTGCCGAGACCTATTGGCAGAACATGGATAAGTACATCCGCTACCTTGTGCGGGATGCGGGACGGAACGGCATCCGCAACACGCAGGCTATGTACGGAGACTGGCTCTCCATCGGTGAGTCCACGCCGCTGGCGGTCTGTGACACTGCCTGGTGCGTTTATGTCTGCGACCTGATGGCGGAGATGGCGGGTTGGTTCGGCAAGGACGCGGATGCGGTACGGTATGCCGGGTATGCGGAATCCTTCCGCAGTGCATGGTGCGCCGCATTCCTGCGGGAGGACGGCACCACCGTCTGCGGCACCCAGACCTCCTATGCGCTGGCGCTTGCCTTCGGGATCATCCCGGAGGATCTGCGCGCGGCATCGGCGGCGCAGCTTGCCATGAACATTGCCGATCACGGCTGGAAGCTGACCACAGGCTTTATGGGTGTGTCCTTCCTGCTGCCGGTTCTGACCGAGTACGGTTATACCGATGTTGCGTATAAGCTGTTGGAGCAGGAGGCGTACCCCTCCTGGATATACCCGATCCTGCAGGGTGCCACGACCATTTGGGAACGCTGGAATTCCTACACCGTGGAGTCCGGCTTCGGCGATGCGGGCATGAATTCCTTCAACCACTACTCATATGGCTCTGTCATGGAGTGGGTATACAGTACCCTGCTCGGCATTTCGGACGACGGCACGACTTCTGCGTACCGGCACTTTGTGCTGAAGCCCACCCCCGGCGGCAGTCTGACGTATGCGTCCGGCAGCTTTGTTTCCCCATACGGGACTGTGCAGTCCGGCTGGCGATTGGAGAACGGAAACCTGGTCTACACGTGCACGGTGCCTGCAAACACGACCGCCACGCTGTACCTGCCCGGTGCGCGCGGTGCGACCGTGCTGGAGTCCGGGCGTGCATTGGACGGAGCCCCCGGTGTGACTGTGCGCGGGTATGAAAACGGGCGGCATATTCTGGAACTTGTGTCCGGCACCTATACCTTCATGTTGCCGGTGCAGGACGCAACGGGGGCGGCGTGCAGGCTGCGGATCAGCAATCCGGACGGTATCCGCGCCACGGTCCTGCTGGACGGAAAGCCGTTGCAGAGCGGAGCCAATCTGATTCCCGGCGGCACGCACACGCTGTCGGTTGTCTGTGAGGATGAGGCGTATGCCTTTGCCTATGCAGGCGGCGATGTGTTTTTCGCTTCCGCCGAAGCGACGCTGCAGCTCTCCGGCGATACGGATATCGCATTGCATTTCGGCAGCCGCGGGACGGGGAGCGGCACATCGGCACTGACGGTTTCCGCGCCGGGCTGTACGCAGGCATTTGTCAACGGGCAGGCTGTTTCGCTCCCGCACACCGTGCGCGGTGGGGCAGGGGAGACGGTTACGGTCGAGCTGCTGCCGCCTGCGGGTTATCGCTTCGCCGGTTGGGATGACGGTACGACAACCTACCCCGCTGTCTTTACGTTGGGCGGGGCGGACCGCACCGTGACTGCCCGGCTCGAGCGCCTTCCCATGCTGGACAGCCTCCTTGCGGGCATCGTTGCCACCGGCAACGACACCGCGCTGTCTACCTCCGACTGGAATCTCGGCAATCTCACCGATGGCGTCACGGTCGGAACCGGGTATTCCACTGCCGAGAACTATACTTCGCCGACATTGAAGCGTCCGGTTTATCTGGATTTCGCGCTTCCCGGACCGGTCTACGCCGACCGTGTTGTGCTGTGGCCCCGCACGGATGCCGAGTCAATGAGCGGCGGCTCACATGCCTTCCCGCAGGATTTCACGGTTTCCGTCCGACCGGAAGGAACGGCGGACTACGTAACGGTTGCGGCATACACCAATCTGCAGGACAGAAGCCAGCCGTTCACCGTGGACTTTGCCGGGCGAACCGTGACGCACATCCGGATCACCGTGATCAAAACAGCCGCGCGTTTGACGCCGCAGGACAGCATCTATCGCGTCCAGTTCGCGGAGATACAGGCGTTCGACACCCGTAGCGGCGCCTGCGTAACTCCGCTCTCCGGCATTGCCGTTCAGAGCATCGGCACCGCGGAAGCGCCTGCCTTTGCGGCTTCCGTGATGCCTGCCGATGCGTACAGTACCGCCGTCACTTGGCTTGTGCTGGATGCTGACGGAAAGCCGGCTGCCGACGTGACCGCCACGATGCGGGACGGCATTCTCTACCTCCGCGGCGCGCGCGCCGGAACGCCATATGTTATCCTCGCAGTTGCCGCAGACGGCTCCGGTGCGCGTGGCAGCCTTAACTGGACTGCCTGAGAGTATATGCCCCGATCGGCAGCTTCCGGATTCCATTGACAATACGCCGGGACTGTGCTATAATGTGGGCAAGCGCACAGACGGAGGGAGGCGAAGCCGTGAATATGCCGGATTCCGATATCCGGATCCTGTATGAGGACAGTGAAATCCTGCTTGTACAAAAACCTGCCGGTATGCCGTCTCAACCTGATCCGTGCGGTCAGCCCGACCTGCTTACGGTGCTGGCTCGGCGAACGCCTGTATGGCTGGTTCATCGGCTGGATACGCCGACCGGTGGCGTGATGGTCTTTGCCCGCACGCCGCACGCGGCGGCTGCCCTGTCCCGCACGGTGCAGGATCATGAGCGGTTTGTCAAGGAGTACCTCTGCGTTCTGCCGGCGGCTCCGCAGGAGCCGGAAGGCGTACTGACAGATTGGCTGTATCATGACAGCCGGCGCAACCGGACATATCCCGTTGCACCGCCCCGCGAGGGAAGCACACCCCGGAAGGGCGTGCGGGAGGCACGTCTTGCCTACCGCACGATCGGGATCGCTCCGGACGGAACCGCGCTGGTTCTTGCACGCCTGTATACCGGGCGGACGCATCAGATACGCGCGCAGTTCGCATCGCGCGGTCTGCCGTTGCTGGGCGACGGCAAGTACGGCTCACATAGCAAACTGCCAAACATTGCGCTGTGGGCTGTGCGCCTGACTGTCCCGCATCCGACAGACGGGCATCCGGTCTGCGCGACTTGCCTGCCAACGGGCGAGCCGTGGTCACGGTTTGACCTGCCAAAGGGGCAGATGCAAAACCCAAAGAACACCCCAAACGACAGCGTTACGGAACCGCTGATTTGAGGCAGTGCGGAAAGCATACTGCCGGATCAATCAGCACTTCCAAGAGAAAAAAAGGAGAGTATGCAATGCCTTTTCCGAAGGATTTTTTGTGGGGCTGTGCCACCAGTGCCGGCCAAATCGAGGGGGGCGCGTTCGAGGACGGGCGCACAGCCTCCATCTGGGACACCTTTGCGGCAAAACCGGGCAAAACGTTCGGGGGCGAGACTCCGACGGTTGCCTGCGACAGCTACCATAAGTTTGACCGCGACCTGCGCAACATGAAGGCATTGGGACTCAATGCCTACCGGATGTCCATTTCGTGGTCGCGCGTTCTGCCGGACGGGACGGGACAACTTAACCAAAAGGGTATGGATTACTACCGCCGTTGCTTTGAGCAGCTGAATGAAGCCGGGATCACCCCCGCCGTCACGCTGTACCACTGGGATCTGCCGCAGGTGCTGGAGGATAAGGGCGGTTGGGTAAACCGGGACTCCATCGAGTGGTTCGGCGAGTATGCCGAAAAGATGTTCCGCGCCTTCGGGGACGTTGTGCCTATGTGGGCGACCATCAACGAACCGATTGCAACCTACGTCGGCTACGCGCTGGGCGCTTTTGCACCGGGACACACCAACGAGGTGTGGGGCAACCAGGCAAGACACAATATTCTGGTAGCGCATGGCAAGGGCGTTGAGGCGTTCCGTGCCGTCAGACCTAAGAACTCCAGGATCGGTGTGGTCATCGACATCTGGAAGCGTCATGCGCTGACTGAATCGCAGGCGGATCACGATCTGATGGTGGATCAGGACGAGCGCAACTGGAAATTCTACTGCGATCCTATTCTTGCCGGACACTACTCCGATTACCTGCTGTCCCACCTGGAGGCGGAAGGCACGCTTATGAAGATGGAGCCGCACGACTTTGAACTGACCGCTCAGCCGCTGGATTTCTTCGGACTGAATGTCTACAACCGCGTGGTGGTCACGACGGACAGACAGGCGGAAATGGACTTCTCGCAGGGCGGAAACTTCATGAACAATGCCGCCGAATACTATCCGAAGGCGGTGTACGATGCGATACACCTGCTGCACGATCTTTACGACATCCGGTGCCCGATCTATATTACCGAGAACGGCACCTATGCCACCGGCGAGGAACCGGTCGGCGAGGACGGCATCATCTGCGACAGTGACCGCATCCGCTATATCGGCGGATTTCTGGAGTGGCTGGAAAAAGCCATCGACGAGGGTTTTGACGTGCGCGGATACTTCCTCTGGTCTCTGATGGACAATTTTGAGTGGTCTGCCGCCTACAACTACAAGTTCGGCATTACCAAAACTGCTTTCGATACGCCCGACATGGATCTGATATGGAAGCAGTCGGCATACTTTTACCGCGATTTCATTCGCCGTGCGCGGGGCAACGCGTAAGAGTTTCCCCTTCGGCGTAAAAAAACAGGAGGCACGATTATGAAGCGCAAGGATTCCTTTATGCTCGGTTCGTTCAACATCTGCTCCGCCCATTTTCAGGAAAAGCGGTACACGGACAAGAATCTGCGCCTGATTGCCGGCAAGATACGCGAAAGCGGCGCGGACGTTGTGGCGTTGCAGGAGGTGGATCGGGGCGCGGAGCGCTCAAAGGGCGTGGATATGCCCGACCGCCTTTCGGAGATGTCCGGACTGCATCACCATTACTTCATCAAGATACGGGATTTTGAAGGCGGCGAATACGGGACTGCCATCCTGTCCCGCTTCCCCATCCATGAGGCGGCGACTTTGCAATACCCGGTCAAAGTGGCAACGCAGGGAACGTCCTGCGGGTATGTCGTGCTGGACGTGAACGGCTGGCTCGTGACCGTGTTCAATACGCATCTTTCGGTGGAAAGCGAGGACGCAAACGCCGAAACGCTGGACTGCCTGCGGGACATTCTGCGCAAGCGGCTGGAGGAACACCCGGAAGGGTTTGCCTGCTGCGGCGACTTCAATACCCTGCCGGACAAGGTGGAGGAGCATATCCCCTTTGCGGCACCGGTTCAGCACGACCTGATTACATACTCTGACAGATCTGCCATTGATAATATTCTGTGTGCCGGTGAGGTGCGGGCGGAGGATGTGCGCGTGTTCGACACGCAGTACGACAACAGCTCGGATCACCATATGCTGCTGGCACAGATATATCGGGCATGAGATGGCAAACGAAAGGAAACATATACACCGCATGAACAACGAAAAACAGGCACAGGACATACTCCGCGGCAATGCCGTGGTCGGACAGTCGGGCGGTCCCACCGCCGCTATCAACGCAACGCTGGCTGGCGTCATCCGGGGCGTGACAGACCTGCGGCGCGGGCGGGGGGAATGCCCCATCCGGCATCTTTACGGAATGAAGAACGGAGTGGACGGACTTTTGCGCGGCGAGTTGATCGACCTCGACCTCCTGTTTGACCCTGCCGTTGTCGGCTCCGAGAAAAACCTTGATACCCTGACGTTGACCCCCTCCTCGGCGCTCGGCTCCTGCCGGCGCCGCCTGCCGGCGCCCGGTGCACCCGATGAGGATGCCGTGATGGGTCAACTGCTCCGCATCCTGCGGGAGCACGACATCCGCTATTTCTTCTACATAGGCGGAAACGATTCGATGGATACCGTTGCCAAGCTGTCGGCATATGCAGAGGCACATGGGTATGAGATGCGCGTCATCGGGGTGCCCAAGACGATTGATAACGACCTGGAGGGAACCGACCATACGCCCGGCTACGGCTCTGCCGCCAAGTATATCGCCGTCACCGTGCAGGAGATCCTGCGGGATACAGCCGTGTATACCGCACCGGCTGTCACCGTGGTGGAGATCATGGGGCGCGGCGCCGGCTGGCTGACTGCTGCCGCATCGCTCGGACGGCGCGTCATGGACAGCGAGCCGGATCTCGTGTACCTGCCGGAGCGCCCGTTCCGGTTTGAGGAGTTCTATGAGGATGTTGCCGATGCGCTGCAAAAGCACCCCAATGTTGTGGTGGCGGTGTCTGAGGGGCTCAAACTCCCGGACGGACGGTATGTCGGCGAGTCGGCGCAGAGCGGCTCGGTCGATGCGTTCGGGCACAAATATCTCGCCGGGACAGGCAAGGCATTGGAACTGGCGGTTCGGGAGAAATTCGGGTGCAAGGTGCGTTCGGTGGAGTTGAACCTGCCGCAGCGCTGTGCCGCGCATCTGGCATCGGCGCAGGACATCGAGGAGTCGCTTGCAGTCGGCGCCGCCGCAGTACGCGCCGCCGTTGCGGGCATCAGCCGGGTGATGATGACCATCCGGCGCACCTCCGACCAGCCGTATGCCTATGCCATTGACCATGCGGATATTTTTGCGGTTGCCAACCGCACCCGCGCCGTGCCGGATGCGTATATAAACCGGCGCGGCAACCGCGTGACGGACGCATGCCTGGATTACCTTCTGCCGCTTATACGGGGCGAACGGTATCCGATCTATGAGAACGGACTGCCGCGGCACATGATCCTTTGATGCGGATACACGGGAAAACGGAAGGCTGAAATTGATTATTTCAGACAGGAAGTTTTGTGCTTTGGTGAGAAAGGAATGGTCATAAAGATGCAGAATCAGGTGATTGACCGGCGGGTTGAGGAAATCCTGTCCGGTATGACGGTCGAGGACAAGGTCGGACAGCTGTTTATTGTACGCCGCCCGCAGGACGACTGGGTGGCGATGGACGCGCTCCGGCGCTACCGACTCGGCGGTTTTACACTGTACGCCTGTGATTTTGAGAACCGCACGCCGGAATCGGTGCGCGTCCTGCTGGCGTCCTATCGGGAGGCGGCGACCGTGGCGCCCTTTATCGCCGCTGACGAGGAGGGCGGACGGGTTGTCCGGGCAAGCAAGTATTCGCAGTTCAGGGATCTGCCGTTCCCCGCGCCGCGCGACCTGTTTGCCGCCGGAGGGTATGCCGCCGTGGAGACGGATACACGCGAGAAGGCGGCGTTCCTGCTGGATCTGGGCGTCAACTTCAATTACGCGCCCGTGTGTGATATGTCCGGCAATCCCGATACCTTCATTTACGATCGCACCTTCGGCAATGACCCGACAGCGACCGCGCGGTATGTGGACACGGTTGTGCGCACCATGAATGCCTGCGGGCTGGTGGGCAGCATCAAGCACTTTCCGGGCTACGGCGACAATGTCGATACGCACACCGGCATCGCGCATGATGACAGGAGCCGGGAGACCTTCCTGACACGCGATCTGGCACCCTTCCGGGCGGGGATCGCGGCAGGTGCGCCGATTGTTATGGTCGCGCACAATATCGTTTCTTGCATGGATCCCGATTGCCCCGCCTCCCTGTCTCCGGCGGTGCACAGTCTGCTTCGTGAGGAGCTGGGATTCGAGGGGTTGATTATTACGGATTCGCTGGATATGGGCGCCATTACGCAGTACACGCATGACCGCGCTTCAGCGGTACAGGCGGTGCTGGCAGGGAACGACCTGCTCTGCTGTTCCACCTACGAGCGGCAGGTGCCCGCTGTACTGGATGCCATCGCGGACGGCACGATCCCGCTTGCGCGCATTGAGCAGTCCGTCCGCCGCGTGCTGGCATTGAAGCTACGCATGGGGATTGCCCGCTGACCGGAAGCCGAGAACCGAAAAGAACAGGATACCGCCTGGTCACGTACCACCCGGCGGTATCCTGTTCTGTATTTGCGGCGCTTACTCTCCCTCGTCGCCTGTCCTGCTGTCGTAGGTGTCCAGGAAAGAATGCTTCCTGCCATTCTGCTTGTAGGCAAGCACGGCGTCCAGTCCCACGTTTTCCATGCTCCGGAAAATCAGCTGTTCCACCTGAGGATTTGTCTTTTTGAGCATCCGGATAAGCTCTTTGGTTTCCTGCCTTTTGGAGTGATTCTGTCCGTTGTTGCAGGTTGTGCAGGTGTCGGTAAAGCGGCAGGCGCACTGGATGAAGTGCAGTCCGTTGTAATCGCGCCACGCCTTGATGTCGTCCTCCCGGATGAAGTACAGCGGACGGATCAGCTCCATGCCCGGAAAATTCCGGCTGTGCAGCTTTGGCATCATGGTCTGGAGCTGTCCGCTGTACAGCATTCCCATGAGATTGGTTTCAATTACATCGTCAAAGTGATGCCCCAGAGCAATCTTGTTGCATCCCAGCCTTTGCGCGTAGCCATAGAGGTACCCCCGGCGCATCCGGGCGCACAGGTAGCAGGGGGATTTCTCCACATTGTAAACCGACTCGAAAATGTTGGACTCAAAGACGGTGATAGGAATTCCCAGAAGGCGCGCATTGTCCTCAATGATGCGGCGGTTTTCCGGGTTGTAGCCGGGATCCATGACCACATACCGCACATCAAACGAAACCGGGCTGTAACGCTTTAATTCCTGAAACAGCTTCGCCATGAGCATGGAATCCTTGCCGCCGGAAATGCATACGGCGACGCGGTCTCCTTCGTTGACAAGGCGATATGCCTTGAGCGCCTTGGTAAACTGGCTCATAAGCGGCGTGCGGAACTTCTTGCGCAGACTCTGCTCCACACGTGCGCGTACTTCCTCTTCCTGCTTGTCCTGCAGGTCGGCACGGAGCCACGCGAGATATCCGCCCCGCAGGCTGTATGCTTCGTAACCGCGCGCTTCCAGCGCCTCGGCGACATCAAGGCTGACGATACCGTGCGCACACAGGATCACGAGCGGGCGGGAGCGGTCGATGGGCGGCGTGTTCAACAGTTCCTCCGCCGTTGAGCCGTATGAGTCAGGGATTGTCCCGTAAGCGCGTTCCCGCTCACTGCGGATGTCGTATACGATGTAGCGCCCGGGATCGGCACGCAACTGTTCGGCTGTGATTTCCATAAGCTGTTTCCTTACATACACGGATTGGAATTACACGGTGGATGCCGGAGCATCCGTTACCCGGGGGCAAGGATGCCCCGTCGGGGTAGACTGCCGGACAAAAAGCCCACCGCAATCCGTTTGAATCGCGGTGGGCTTTTTGGTGGACCTGGAGGGATTCGAACCCTTGACCTCTGCGTTGCGAACGCAGCGCTCTCCCAACTGAGCTACAAGCCCGTCCCGTCACACAGCAGAATCCGCAGCAACGCGCTCCTGCTGACGGCGTTATTATAGCACAGTTTCCCCGGCTTGTCAAGGGCTTTGCAAAAAAATCCCGGGCGGTGGCACTACAGCTTTGCTTCCCAACGACCGCAGAAGGGATCAACAGGCGATACACCAACGAAGGGGGCGCGCCCGGTCAGCTTGTCCATGAGTGCGCGGATGACAGTCTCATTGCCTGCATAGCAGTTGATATAGGTGCGGACGAGCGGCACATCTATGAGGTGGTAGGGATTATCGAGTGAAATGAAGACTGTCGGAATTGTATGGGTGTACACCGGGACATTCACGCCCATCGGGTTCTGCCAGGTGATGCGCACAACGGTCTGATTGGAGCGCGTTGCCAGCGAGGCTGCATAGAGGATCAGGTCATAGCGCTCGGTCATTTCCCGGACAGGCGTCATCATGCCTTCAAATCCGGCTGGCGCTTGGAAGACGGTCACGGAAAAGCCCTCCGCCTCCAGGGCGTGCTGCAGGCGCAGATTTTGCGAATCGTCATTCTGAAAGACGGAGGTGCCGTCCTGCCGGTTATCCAGCGGCACGAACAGGACACGCGGGTATTTCTGCGGCGTCAGCGGCAGGACGCCGGGCTCCTGCTTGACCAGCGTGATGGATTCCGCCGCGCACTCCGCCGCCCAACGCCGGAAATCCGGACAGGCAACCACCGAACGCGCGGTCGCCTCCGGCGGCACAAAGCTGCCCGCCGCCTGCGCCCGGTGCAGTCCTAGGGACGCCTTGAGCGCCAAAATGCGTGTGACAGCCATGTCCAGGCGTTCCGGTGTGATGATGCCGTCCCGGAAACCCTGCTCCATGTAGCCGATATCCTCCTCCGTGTCCTTGGTGAAGAGGAACATATCGCATCCGGCGGCAATGGCGGCTGGAACCAGCACGTGGCGCGGCAGGTAGACTGCCAGTCCCGCCATGGTTGAGGCGTCGGTGACGATCAGACCGTCAAAGCCGAGCCGGTCGCGCAGAAGTGTGGTCACGATGTCATAGCTGACGGTTGCGGGCAGAATATCCCGATCCGGGATTCCGGGATGCATCCGGCGGCTCCATGCCGGAAACAGAATGTGCCCGACCATGACGGATCTGACGCCTGCCCGGATTGCCCGGCGATATATCTGCCCGTAGGTTCTGTCCCAGTCCTCAACGGACAGGCTGTTGACGGACGGTGCAATATGCTGGTCGCGCTCGTCCTGCCCGTCACCGGGGAAGTGCTTGACGGCGGCGGCAAGTCCGTGCTTCTGCACTTCGGCAATGTATGCCTCTGCCATTTCGCCGACGGTGCCGGGATCGGATCCGAAGGTGCGCGTGTTGGTGATGGGGTTGCGCCAGTTTGTATCAATGTCCGCGACCGGCGCGAACGCCCAGTTGATGCCGGCGGCGGCTCCCTCCGCTCCGCAGACTGCGCCGAGTCGCCGTGCCCATTCCACCCTTCCGCGCGGTGCGGCGGCAAGCTGCATGGGACGCCCCAGTTGTGTCCCGTCGGTCAGCGCACCGCTCCCGCCTGCCTCCAGGTTTGCCGCAATCAGTAACGGGATCGCCGAGCAGGATTGCAGGATATCTACTACCCTGCGGCAGGCAGCCAGCGGCATGGGACGGCACATGATGCCGCCCGGACGGATGTCCCCGGCAATACGCTCGAGGGCGGATTGGTCGTCGGTGTAGGTCACAAGGCAGAAGAGCTGTCGGAGCTTGTCCTCCGTGCGCATGCCGTGCAGGGTTTCTTCCACCCAAACGACTCCCGCCTCGTCCAGATGAAAGGGGGCACCGGTCAGGCGGGTAATATCAAACGGGCGGCTGTCGCCGGAATTCGGCGACAGATTAGCCGGACGGTCGGAGGATACGCGGGCAGTTGTGTTCATGTGGAGGTCTCCTTTTTGGGGATGTGCTGCCTGTAACGGCGCATGGTCAGAATATCCGTGATGATGCCCTCGTTGTTCAGGTAGATCAGGAACAGAACCAGAATGCCGGCTTCAATGACCTTGTATACATCCGATGTGAAGGCGGCAATTGTAAAGCTGAGCTGTCCGAACCCGATCTGGATGAATTCGTAACCGATACAGCCAAGCAGGATAGCCAGCTGTTTGTTGCAGAATTTCACAATGAATCCGGAGAAAAACAGCGGGAGAAAGCAGGCGAACATGGAGGCGATGGTGGAAAAGTTGATGGTGGGGGTGGTGCCGTTGGTGGCGCAGAGACTGACAGCCCCCGCCGCACCGAACAGCGCGCCGGACAGCGTGTAGCATCCGAGTGCATTTGCCCGCTCCCGCACGCCGGTGTTGACTGCAATGCGCTGACCGGTCTGGAGCGCACGGTAATCGTAGCCGAACCGCGTGTAGTGGAACAGTAACACCATGAGTATGAGCGCTACGCCACCCAGTGCCAGCATGGCGGGCATATTGACGGAAAAGCGATAGTATGACGCATCGGTTCCGAAGCCGACCGGGCGGCAACCGTCCGTGATGATGGCGACAATGCCTTCCAGCACCAGCGTCATGCCCAAACCGATGATCATGGGTGGCAGACGCAGAAGAATATACAGCAACCCGGAAACGCAACCCGCCGCGGCACCGGTCGGGATGCTGATGAGCAGCATTCCCCAAGGGCCCCAGCCGTTGCCGTAGGCAATCAGAGCGCCGCAGACGCCGCCCAGCAGCATGACGGCTCCCGTGGAGAAGTCAAACCGTCCGGTGTGCATATTGATCGACACGCCGAAGGACAGAAGCAGCACGTATGTCAGCCCCCGGACAAACAGCCGTAGGGAGGACACGCCGGTCAGCAGGGAAGTGCCTGCCAGTGCGCACGCCAGTGCCATGACCGCCCAGCACAGCGCGGGAATGACCAGCATTCCCGCGCCGCGCCGGAGCCACGACTGTCCGTGCCGGGCGGATTTGCCTGTATGGGCAGTGCTCATGAACCAGCCTCCCCTGTGGCAGCGTGGACGGCATCCCGGATGGCGCGTGCGCCGTCGAAGTCTGAGCCGCACAGTCGAACCAGCTCCGCATAGCTTTTCGCTTTATAGGCACGGATGACTGCCGCATCGTAGCAGTACCCGCGGTCCGGGCTGTCGGATGCCAGCATGGTTTCCAGCTCTGCCCGGCTCGTTGCGACCCAGTAGTTCATGCCGATGCGCGGAGCATTGCCGTCCGCATCGGTCAGGCGTTTGCCGTCCAGTGCAGCCAGCATGAGTATCAGTCCCGGCGCCATGGCAGAGGCGTACTTGCCGCAGTCGTAGGTGTAGCCGAGGTCGAAGCATTCGGCGTATTCCGCCGTGATGGCGTCCACGCCGCCCGACATGAAGGAGCCTATCTTGCCGTTTGCGGAGGTGATACCGTAGGCAATGCGGGAGACAACATCCCCGGCACCGACCGACAGGATGCAGGTCCCGCCCGCTTCCATGCTGTTGGTCAGCTTGGTGGTGAAGGCATCGTCAAACGTGAAGCCGTCCATATACCCCGTGATGCGGAAGGTATCGCTCCGGAACTTCGCCGGATCCACACCGGTTCCTGCTACCTTGGCGGTCAGAGCGGCACGGTCGCGGACGCCGTCATAGGAAGTGCCCTCCTGCTCGCACAGCCGTGTCAGGATGCCGGCAAGGCGCTGAATGTGCATATCGGCGCCGTATGCGGTTGCGCCCCCGAACACGGTAAAGGCGGTCTGCTGCTTTTTTTCAACGAAAAACTTTGCCATATCGTAGCCGGCTTGAAATTCCGTGTCGGAACCCGGCGCGACCGAACCCAGAAAATACGGGTTGTTCTTTACCTGCGCGTACTGCTCATCGGTCGGCTGTCCGGTGGGATAGACAATATACATTTTCTTGGTTGCCGCAGCCTGAATGGAGGCGACCAGGTCATCGTCCGAGAACAGCAGGATCCCCCGGTAGCCCTTGGAGGCGTAGGTGTTGATGGCGGAAACCTCCGCGGAGGAGGAGTTGGTGGTGGTGAAATCCACCGAAAAGCCCAGTTCGTCACCCATGGCGCGCAGGTACTTCTCCCAGGCTTTCGCCTCACCTGATGTGTCATCCTCGCGCAGGACGCCGATACGGATTTTCTCCCCGCCGTCCCCTCCGCATGAGGACAGGCACAAAAGCGGCGCCGCGGAGAGAAGCAGGACGCAGATCGTGAGGCAGAGAGCCTGTGTCAGTCTTTTTTTCATGGTGGTATTCCTTTCTGATTCTTGATTTATCCGGAGATTCCGGCGGCGGGCACCGCTTACCGTTCCAGCATGGTCTGCCTTCTCCCCAGAGAAAACAGAAACACGACCGTCACGAACAGCACGCCCTTGACAATTTGCAGATACCAGCTTCCGGTCACGAAAATGTTCATCAGCGCATCCAGAAACGCCATGGAGAAGGCACCCAGCAGGGCGGCGTACATACGCGAACGGGGACCGCCGTTCATGTTCATGCCGCCGAACACCAGCGCGATCAGCATATTCATGCCCACGGAGGAGCCCGATGAGGCAGAGAGCGTAGGCGTCTGCACAATCAGCAGCAGCGATGCCAGCCCGATGCCGATGCCCGCCAGTGCGAAGGAAGCGACCGTCAGTCGCTTGGCGCGGATGCCGGACAGCCGTGCGCAGATCGGGTTGCCGCCGAGGAAACGCTGCCTGCGCCCCAGCGGGCGCAGGTAGAACAGCACACAGCAGAAAAGCTCAAACAGCACCATGACAAGGAGGTAAAACCATGTCCTGTTCAGGTGCGCCGTCATGGCGGCGGGCAGAATGACGGCAGAATTCTGCCCAAAGGAAGTAATCATCAGCGTGGCGGCGGCGCTGTATACATTCATCATGACGATGGTCATAATGAACACCGGCAGGTTGAAGAAGGAAGCCAGCAGGGAATTGAGCAGGCTCAGAAGCACCGCCGTGCCAAGACATCCCAGTACCACGGCTTCCATGCGTCCGCTCGTGCGCCCCAGCAGGACGCCTACCAGTGCACTGACCAGCATATTGGAACCGAGCGAGAGGTCAAATGATCCGCAGGAGAAGATGAAGGTTGCGCCCGTGGCGACCAGTGCGACCAGCGACGCGTTGGCAACCACCACCTCCAAGCCGATGCGCAGATCAAAACCCCGCACCGTTGCGCAGAGAAGATACAGTCCCGCCAATGCGGCGCAGGCGCCAGCGGGTATCCAGCGTGTCAGAAGCCGCACCCGCCGTTCCCGCCGCCGCCGAGCCTCCAGATCAATACCGGCGGGTATTGCCGCAGCCGGATTCTCCATGTACCTGCCCCCTTTCTCAGACCATACAGCCGATAATATCCCGGTCGGACAACTCCGGGGAGCGGGTGAACTCGCCTGTCAGCCGTCCGTCCCGAAGGATCAGCAGCCGATCGGACATGCCGATCAGTTCCGGTAGCTCCTCCGAAATCATGATGATAGTTTTCCCCTCCTGCTTCATCTTATACAGCAGGCGGTACATGGTCTGCTTGACACCGATGTCAATGCCGCGCGTCGGGCAGTCCAGGATCAGAATGTCCGAGCCGCGACCGATCCATTTTCCGAACACCACCTTTTGCTTGTTTCCCCCCGATAGCTGGGAGACAGGCTGTTCCATGGAAAAACACTTGATTTTCATGAAATCCGTCTGCGCCCGCACATAGCGGCGTTCTCGCCCCGGATGCAGAAAGCCAAGGCTGTCCGTCAGGTGTGATAAGCCCGCAATGGCGATGTTATCCCGGACAGACGCATCGGTGCAGAGTGATTCCACATCGCGGTCCTTTGCGGCGTAGCCTGCACCCTCCCGCATGGCGGCGGAGGGCGAGGTGATCTCGTGCCCGTGTATACGCACCTGTCCCTGCCGAGGGCGCAGGGCGCCGAACAGGACCTTCCCCAGCGGATGCATTCCGCACTGAGACAGTCCTCCGATGCCAAGGATTTCGCCCCGGTGTGCCGTGAGCGACACATCGTGCAACCTTCCCGGCAGGCTGATATGCTCCGCGGTCAGAACAGCCTCGCCGCCGTGCGAGCCGTCATAGTCAGCCCGGTAGTAGCTTCCTTCCAGTCGCCGTCCGATCATGGACTGCCGGATGTCCTCATCGTTATACTCTGCCTTGTCAAAGCTGCGGATGATGTGACCGTCCCGCAGGACAGTCAGCCGGTCGCAGGTCGCCTTGATCTCGTCCAGGTCATGCGAAATAAAGATAACCGCCCGTCCGCTTTCCGCCATGCGCCGCATGAGATCGCAGATGATGTCCCGCCCCCGCTGGGACAGCGCCGTGGTTGTTTCGTCCACCACCATGACCTCCGGCTCCGCCAGCCAGACCCGTGCAACCTCTACCAGCTTGCGGTCCTGCAGATCCAGCGACCCGGTTATCGAGTCCGCACGGATGTGCGAGGCGCCGATATCGTCCAGCGCCGCCTGTGCCGCCCGCCGCAACGCGCGCCCGTTGATGAGCCCGCGTCCCCGCTTGCCGGAAAACCGCGCTGTGTCGCAGAGAAACAGGTTTTCGGCTACCGTAATGCCGGGCACCGTGCCGCTTTCCTGCACGATCATGCCGATGCCCTGCCGGAGCGCGTCATGCATGGATACGGGGTGCCACGGCTTGCCGAGGTAGAGCATCTCTCCGCTGTCGGCAGGCTGCATTCCTGCCAGAATAGAGGATACGGTGGACTTGCCGGATCCGTTTTCCCCGATCAGCCCCAGAACCTGTCCGCGCCGCACGGTAATATCCACGCCGCCCAGTGCCACCACGGGACCGAATACCTTGACCATATTCCGCATTTCCACCAGTACTTCGCCGGCGGGGCGGTTTGCTTGCTGTTGGCTCATGGTAAAACTCCTTGTTTTGTGACTGCTCTTTCACTCTCTGCTGTGTAGTATGCCGGGAAATGTGCGGTCTTAGTCGTGCCGCGCGGCGTATTTTTTTACAAAAAAAGCAATCCGGCACTTGACGAAAGCGCCGGATTGCTGTATACTGAGGGCAGGGAAGCACCGTTTTTTTGCAATTACGGTGCATCGGGGCTTCCATAGAAAAACAAATAAAGGACGGTTCCTGCCATGAAACGTAACGATTGCCTGAAGAACCTTGTGCGGCTCTGCTTGCTGGTCTGCGGATGGTTGCTCGGTGCCTGCCTGCTCACTGCCTGTCAGGGGAACGGTGGCGGTACGGAAACAAGAATGCCGGATACATCGACCGCAACGGACAGCCCCGTGACCTTGCCTGCAACCGATACGGATTCCGCGACAGCTTCCGAGACTCAGCCCGCTACCGGAACGGATGCCGAAACCGAGCCGGTCACCGAGCGGGTTCTGTCTGTGTATGAAGTCATCGACAGTCTGCGCGCATCCGACTATGCTGCGTCGCTCGGTAAGACGGATGCTTGCGGTCTGCGTGACCCCTCCGCTGTCGGCGTCCGGCAGGAGGCGTTTACCACTGTTCGATATCCCGTGCCTGCGGATAACGAAGTGGGCGTCGTGATAAATGTCAGCGAATTCGGCATCACACCGGACGCAGCCGATAACAGTGCCGCTCTGCGGGAACTTTTAACGCGCGTTTCGGAAATGCAGGGAAGTGTGAAACTCGTGTTCCCTGTCGGAACGTATCGCTTCAAGTCCACGCTGAACTTCTACGGTCTGACAGACCTGTATGTCTGTTCCGATCAACCTGGAACGCCTTTCTCAATCCTGATGACGGAATGGTCCCCGGGTATCCGGCTGGAGAACACCCGTAACATCCTGTTTTCCGATTTCACGCTGGATTATGAAACCCCCAGTGCGGTTTGGGGCGAGGTGACAGGCGGAGACGCGGTGGCGCACACGGTGAGCATCCGGATAAACGATGCGTTTGATCTGTCGAACCCCCGCTATAAGGGCGGCAAGATCACGTGGGGCTCCTACATGGAGATGTACCGGGACGAGGAAACCGGAAAGTACTGCCCGAATGACAGGGGAAACCTGCTCTATAACAGCACAGGCGATGGGATAAAGAATATCCAGGACGGTGTGTACGACGCCGGGACACGCACGCTGACGCTGACCTTCCGGCAACGGATCGCCATTCCGGCTGAGGGAACCGTTGTCAATGTGGCGTTTACTATGTATGAGAATTTCGGCTTCCATGCCAAGGGATGCGAAAACATCCGGCTTGAGGGCGCGTATTTCTATCACACAACCGGTATGGCGATTGGTATGTCCTCCTGCCGCAACATTTACCTGAACCGGGTGTTCCTGTCCCCGCGCGAGGGAATGCTCATGACGGCTACGGCGGACGGACTGCACTGCATGAACTGCACCGGTGACATCGTTATCACGGGCTGTGTCTTTGAGGCATCGCACGACGACTGCATGAACATCAACGGACGATACCTGACAGTCAAATCCTCGGAGGGGAACACCCTGACGCTTACCGGGTTGGATGTGCCGGTGTTCCCCGGCGATGTGCTGGAGGTGTACAGTAAGGAGGATCTGCATATAGTCGGCAGCTTCACGGTGACGGCTGTGGACGCAAAGACCGGCATTCTGACAGTGGCGGAGGATACGGCTGGTGCAGTCACGGATTGCTTTGCCGCCAACATCACGCAAAGCCCGACGCTGACCGTCCGGGACTGCCTGATGGGCAACAAGCGTAATCGCGGAATGCTGATCCAGGTGCGCAACGTGACGGTGGAAAACTGCACGTTCCGGAACATCTGCCATGGCCCCGTGCAGATATTCTCGGTTCCGTCCTCGTTCGGCGAGGGCATTATGCCCGCCCATGTGTCCGTGCGAAATTGCAAATTCTTCCGTTGCGGTGCGACCGACGTCAACATATTCTCCTGGAGCGCCACCGGCGGCACTGCCCCCGGTACCGTGCAGGATGTGAGCGTGTGCAACAACTTCTTCTGTGAAAGCGTATACTATCCCGTGCAGGTCAGTACGGGTGGAAATGTCACAGTGGCGGACAATCTGTTCGACCGCATCGGCACGCGTCCCGATCCGATGAACCCCCGGTGCGCCGTGCGTGTCACCTGCTCGCAGGATGTCACGGTGCGGAACAACTGGATGCTGCCGTTTGCCAAGCGCTTCACCGTGATGAATACCCGGGAAGCGTCGAAGGATAAGCGCAACCAGCGTGTCGTGGAAGAGGGGAGTGTCCTGCTGGAAAAGAAGTAAAGCCGGCTGAAGGGAACAGCCAAAACGCAAAAGGGACTGCCGAAGGCTTTCCATATGTCCGGAGGTGCCCATATGTCAAAAAAGCTATGCGCCGGGGATTCCGGCGCATAGCTTTTTTCGGTACTCAGGCTCCGAATTATCCATGCTTGCAGGGTTCGCGGAAGAAATCGGTCAGATCCATGCCCCAGCGTCCGTCCGCTTCCGGCGTAAAGCCTATGGAGCGGACAAGTCCTTGATTGTCCCGGAGAAACGCCGCATCGTCAAAGAAGGCGCGATGTACGCCGCACAGATCGATGAAATTCAGCGTTGCCCGCCCCAGCACGAACAGCGATTCTACCCGATCGCGGTCATTCAGCGTTTGTCCCTGTACCGTGGCAAGATCGCGGATGACTCCGCCCCGGTCGCTCATACGGAACTGGCAGATCCCGGTCAGGACGCCGTCGATTGTTGCCCGATACGCCATGCAGTCGGCATCGTACTCAACGCCGCACCGGGCGCAGATTGCCTCCTGCTCGATTTTTGCCTGAATCGGAAGAACCTCCAACATATACAGCCTTTCCTTTCCTATTCATGTTTTTGCCGCTTCGGCTTCAGCCGCGCAGGAGCCTGATTTCACGCTCGCTGAGCCGTCGCCACTTGCCCTCCGGCAGGTTTCCGAGCTGTAAAAAGCCCTCGCTGATGCGCGTCAATTTGCGCACGACCAGTCCGGCTCGCTCGCACAAACGCCGCACCTGACGGTTCCGTCCGTCGTGGATAGTTACCTCCAGGATTGTCTGTACGCCGTTCGAGGCAACCTTGCGGACCTGCGCCGGCGCCGTTTCGTGACCGTCGATCACGATGGGAGCAGTCATGCCCGTCATCTGCTCCGTTGTGGGCGACCCGTCCACCAAGGCAAGGTAGACCTTCTGCACCTGATGCCGGGGGTGTGCCAGTCGGTTGGCAAGCTCGCCGTCATTGGTCAGCAGCAGCAGCCCGTCCGAATCCATGTCCAACCGTCCGATGGGGTACAGCCGGACACCCGCATCCGCAACCAGCTCCGCGACTGTATGCCGTCCCCTGTCGTCCGACAAGGTAGTCACGTAGCCGCGCGGCTTGTTGAGCATGATGCATACCTTGTCCGCTTGCACCGGCAGGCGGACGGGCTTGCCCCGCCATGTGACGGTGTCCTGCCCCGGCAGAATTTTTTGCCCCAGCTCTGCCGGGGCACCGTTTACCCGGACTTCCCCCCGTTCGATTGCGGCTTCTGCCGCCCGCCGAGACATGACCCCGCAGTCGGTGAAGTATTTGGAAATCCGGACGGGTTGTCTGCTTTCATCACGCATATGTATAATCCCTACACTTGTCTGAATATTTTTCGGAGACGCTCAAGAAGACTTTCCCGGCGCGGCGTCTCCTCCACGCTGTACAGTGCTGTCAGGGGAACCTGCCCGATACACACGGAACCGCCTTCCGTGTCCAGATACCAGACCAGCCGTCCGAGCGTCTGCCCTTCGGCGACCGGCGCAAAATCAAACCGGGGCAGCTCCGTGACACGGCGGATCGTCCCTCGCTCACGCGGCAGGACAACGGTGAGGCTGTCCGGGCATCGCACCAGCGTATATGCCCGTGTGCCGGATACGATCCACATTGGCGTAGCATCCGCACCGTCGGCAGTCAGTTTGACTGCCTCCAGACGGGAGAACCCGTAGTCCAGCAGGGAGCGGTGATCGTTCCAATCATCCGGTGCTCCCAGCGTTACCGCTATCAGCATTACGCCGTCCCGTTCGGCGGCGCTGACCAGACAGCGCCCGGTCTTTTTTGTAAATCCTGTTTTGACGCCGATGCAGCCGTCATATTCCCGCAGCAGCCGATTGTGGTTCAGCAGCAGGCGGACGCCCTCACTGCCGCGCAGGGGGATGACTGTTTTCTGCGTTGATACGATCTCCCGGAAGTCCGGATTCTCCAGTGCCGCGCGGGTTATCAGCGCCAGCTCGCGCGCTGTCGTGTAGTGCGCGTCATCGTCCAGTCCGTGCGGGTTTACAAAATGCGTATCTTTCAGACCAAGCTGTGTGGCATAACGGTTCATCCGGTCGGCGAATGCGTCCACACTGCCGTCCACCGCTATGGCAATGGCAACGGCGGCATCATTGGCGGATTCCAACAGCAGCGCGTACAGTAATTCCTTCAGCGTCAGGACTTCGTCCTGCGCAAGGTAGACCGAGGAGCCTTCTACCCCGACCGCTGCCGCCGGGATCCTTACGGTTGTGTCCAACGGCAGGGCGTCCAGCGCCGCCAGCGCGGTCATAATCTTGGTTGTGGATGCCATCGGCAGGCGCGCATCGGCATTCTTCTGCGCCAGCACGGCGCCGGAGGATGCCTCCAGCAGGATATGTGCCTTTGCCGATGTGTGCGTTCTCTCGCCAGGCGGCGGCAGGAGATTTGTCAGCGCCTGCCCACCGGACAGCACAGCGCCCGCACCCTGCGGTACGGCGTGGCTGCTCACGCGCTCCGGCACAGACCGGCAGGACAGACAACAGCACAGGGACAGACACAGGAGCAGCAGTATCGCGCGTGCGCCCGCCCTGCCTGTCCGGTTGCTTCTTTTGCCACACATGAACATTCCCGTTCCTCCATACTCTGATTCTGCTTACAGAATATGGAGGGACGGGAAATATTATGCACGCAGGGAAACCGGAATAAGTGCCGGATTGCGCGATTGCGCGGCGGTTGCTTACTCGTCCTTGGACTTGTCCTTGCCCAGCAGGGACTTGACCTTGGCGATGATCTCAGGCGAACGATCCAGCAGGTTTGCAATCTGCTCGATGGGATCGGACGGGGACTTGACACCCACGTTAATCATGTCCACATTACCTTCCGCGTCAACGATCAGGAAACCGAGGGGCTGCATGGTCAGACCGGTGCCGCCGCCTGCGCCGAAGTTCTTGGGTTCCTTGGAGGGGTCAGTCTTGCCGGCATAATCCAGTCCTCCGGTAGCATACGCCATGGAAACCTTGGAGATCGGGATGATGGTGGTGCCGTTTGCGACGATGGGCGTACCGATGACCGTGTTGGTGTCAATCAGGTTTTTGATGTTCTGCAGAGAGGTAGCAATGACGTCCTGCATCTTGTTTTCGTTTGCCATGATAAGAGTTCCTTTCTCAGTGTGTAATTTTATGTGTTCTTATTGGTATACGGGGAAAAGAGGGCTCCGTCAGCCCACGCCGTCCGGGGTTTCCGGGCAGAGCGGAGCATCCGGTGCCATGGGCACATCGGGGAGGCGCGAGGGGGCGGGATTCTTGGGATCGGGTTTGATGCGGATATACCCGCGCAGGAAGGCAAATCCTGCTTTGATCAGCGCACCCAGAATGTTGCCGAGACTGACCCGGAAGGTCAGCTTGCAGTCGAACGCCAGGGACGAGGTCAGAAAATCCGGCTCTATGGAAATGTCGGCTTTCTTCAGTCCGTCCACGTGGGACACCTTACCCAGCACCGCCATGAGGTACTGTACCGATTGGTTGACCGTTCCGTACAGAACGGCAGCCGTCATCGCGTCCCCGGCGGCGACCTTGATGTGGATGCGGGCAACCTTGATGTGCAGCTTCCCGAAGAACCGGGAGAAGAACAGCCCGGCAACACGCGCGATCAGCGGGATCATGTCTGTCAGCTTTGGCTTTTTCGCTTTTTCTGCCGCCCGGCGAGCCTTCAGCTCCTCCCGGGTCAGCTTGGCGTCCTCGGCTGCTTTTTCTTGCTTTTCACGTTGCTTTTTTGCTTTTTTCTCCGCCTTTTTCGCATCCTTTTTGGCTTGCTTCCTGGCGGCGGCTGCGTCCCGCTTGCGTATCTTTTTGAGCGTGTAATGGCTCAGCTTATACTTTTTCGGCTTTTTGGGCAGGATGCGGATCGGAATACCCAGAAACCGCACGGTCAGCGCGAACTCATCCGTTACGTCAATAGTAATGAATGCGTGTGCGCCGAACAGGATGATAAAGAACAGCAGGATGCACCCTATGACAATCAAAGCCGTCATGTGACCGCCTCCTTTCCGTCGGAGTCCTTGGCCTGTTCCGCATGAACGCCTTCGCCCGGGGGGGCGTCATCCGCGTCGGGGGATTCCGGGGCAGTGTCTGTGTTCTCGGCGTCGGCACTCTGCTCGGCGGTGCTCAGCGCTTCCGTCTCCGGCAGATCAGCCAATGACTTCAGCCCGAACACGCGCAGAAACTTTTCTGTGGTGCCGAGCAGAACCGGGCGCCCCGGCGCGTCCAGTCGTCCGACCGGCTCCAGGAGCCCCTTGTCCAGCAGGGAAGAGACTGCATAGGAGCTGTCCACCCCCCGGACGGTATCAATGAATGCCCGCGTCACGGGCTGGTTGTATGCCACAACCGCCAGCACCTCCATGGAGGAGGCGGACAGATTGCCGCCGCGCCGGATGTCCAGCGCCTCGCGTATCAAGGGCGCGAACTGCTCGCGCGTGCAGAGCTGGCATGAGTCCGGGAAGAGCAGGAGCTGAATGCCGCGGTGTCCGTACCCCTCCGCCATGCGGGCGGTCAGACTGCGGACGTCCCGCTCCGAAAGACCGATGACAGCCGCCAGCTTCCCGTAGCTGACCGGATGTCCGGCGGCAAACAGGATGGCTTCCATTGCCATTTCCGCCTGTTCGATGACTGTATGCACCGCATCCGGCGATACGGTCCGTCCGGATGCTTCCTCCGTCGCGTTCATGTTCCGTCCCTCCCTTCACTTTCTGCCGTGTCGTACTCGGACACCGGCATGTCTTTTTCGGGCTCGTCGCCTGCCAAAAAGGCGGCGTCTGCACCAAACACGGTCTCCGGCGCGTCGGGCGGCTCCAGAAGCAGCAGCCGCCGGAGCTTGACCAGCTCCAGCACGCCCAGAAAGATGGCGATCATGTCCGGCAGGGACACCGCATCCTCCAGCAGGGTGTTCAGATGCACCGGCGTATCCGTCCGACTTGCCTCAGTCCCAGCCGGGCGGAAGTGTCTCAGAATGCCTACAATCTTTGCCTCCACCGGCACGATGGGCGAGGCAATCATAGGCGTGAAGGTCACGTGCTCGGCGCGGGGTTTTTCCTCCCGGTACGCAATGATGCGCCGCACAGCCTGACACAGCGATACCACCGACTGATCGGCAACATAGGTCTTGTCCACGGTAATTTCGTCCGTGTCTTTGACCATTCGCCCGGAAAAGGTGGCGTAGGCGGAGGTCAGACGGACTGCCGCTGCCTTTGCCTGCTGGTATTTGAGCAGTGCCTCCGCCAGTCCGGCACGGGGATCCTGCTCCTCCGGTTCCGTGCGCGGCAGGAGCATTTTGCTCTTGATGAGCATCAGCTCGGATGCCATGACGATGAATTCGGAGGTCAGATCCAGATCCATCGCCTCCGCCTCGCTGAGGTACGCCATGTACTGGTCGCAAATCAGTGAGATCGGAATATCGGTTATTTCAACTTTGTTCTTGCGGATCAGCGCCAGGAGCAGATCCAGCGGTCCGTCGAATGTCTGCAGATGGTATGTCAGGTCTTCCACGCTGTCGGCTCCTTTCTGCTATATTCGTTTCAGTTTCGGTCAGGCGAACAGATTCTGCACATAATCCAGCATCCACCCGAGAGCATAGGCATCCTCACCGGAGGTCAGCCCGAACACGTACAGCAGTCCGTAGGCAACCTTGCTCAGTGCCCAGCTCAGCGGACCGGACAGCGCACCCAGCGCAAAGAGCAGGAGAAACGCAATCATGATATACCGCTCATAGCGCATGACGCTGAAGTACCATTTCGTAGGCAGAAACGCATAGAAAATGCGGGATCCGTCAAACGGCGGGACGGGAATCAGGTTGAAGATCGCAAGGCTGATATTCATGACAACGCCGAGATACAGCAGAAACAGGAAAAGTGCCGCGATCATGAAGCCGACCGATGCCGTGAAATCCGTGCCCATCAGCTTAGCCATGTGGTATGCCTGCGTTTCATCGACCCAGCGGCTTGTGCCGATCAGCATGACGATACGCAGAACAATGATGTGCAGCAACGCAAGGCACAGGTTGGAGAGCGGTCCGGCGGCGCCGGTCAGCGCCATATCACGCTTCGGATTGCGGAAATTGCGCGGCTGGATGGGAACCGGCTTTGCCCAGCCGACGTGCGCCACGATCATGCAGATCGTACCCAACGGGTCAAGGTGCTTGAGCGGATTGAGCGTAATGCGCCCCAGATTGCGCGCGGTAGGATCCCCCAGCTTGTATGCCATGAGTCCGTGCGCCGACTCATGTACCGAAAATGCCATGAGAAGTACCGGCAGACTCAGCAGGTATACGGGCAGATCGCGCAGAAAATTGCTGAAGAAGGTCAACGGGTTATCTCCTTTCGCAGGTATGTGCAACGGTCAGAAAACATCATTGCGTACCACATCCTCATACGTCTCGCGCCTGACTGCCACGAACGGTTCGCCGTCGCGTATCATGACAAGCGCGGGGCGCGGCAGGCGGTTATAGTTGGATGCCATCGAGTAGTTGTATGCCCCCGTTGTCAGGACAGCCAGAATATCGCCCCGTGCAGTAGGCTGGAGCGGCAGATTTTCCCCGATCAGGTCGCCGGATTCACAGCACCGTCCCGCCAGCGTTACCCGCCACGATTGCTCCGCGTCGGGACGGTTCGCAATCAGCGCGGTGTACTGCGATTGGTAAAGCGCGTACCGGGGATTATCCGGCATTCCGCCGTCCACCGATACATAGGTGCGGAAACCGGGAATCGTCTTGACGGATCCGACTGTGTACAGGGTGATGCCCGCCGCCGCGACCAGAGAGCGCCCCGGCTCCAGAATGACGTGCGGCAGGGGAAAGTCCCGCTCGCGGCAGATGGCGCGCATTTCGTTGCCCATATCCCGGATGACGGCGGCATAATCCACAGTGCGGTCGTATTCCGTATAGGGGACGCCCAGTCCCCCGCCCAAATTCAGCTCGTGCGCGACAAATCCGGTTGCCGTGCGTACCGATGCCATGAAATCAATCATGATGCGGGCGGCATCCACGAACGGGTAGCGGTCAAATATCTGCGAACCGATATGGCAGTGGAAACCGCGCAGGGCGATATGCGGCAATCCGAGGGCGTAGCGCGTGATGTCCAGCGCCTGCCCCGTCTCAATCGCGGAGCCGAACTTGGAATCCACCCGTCCGGTAGAAATTGCCTTATGGGTGTGCGGGTCAATGCCGGGTGTGATGCGCAGGAGAATGGACTGAACCCTGCCGGCGTCCGCAGCCAGCCGTTCCAGTGCGTCCAGCTCTTCGCGGTTGTCCGCCACGAAGGTGCCGACGCCCATTTCCAGTGCGTCCCGGATGTCCCGGTCGGTCTTGTTGTTCCCGTGAAAGTATATGCGCGACGCCGGGAATCCGGCGCGGCGGGCGGTGTACAGCTCCCCGCCGGACACGCAGTCCACGCCCATGCCTTCCTCGGCGGCGATGCGGTACATATGCGCACAGCACAGCGCCTTGGAGGCGTACAGCGGCAGGGCATCCTGCCCGAACGCCTCCAAGACCGCCTGCCGGTATATCCGGCACATCCGGCGCACGGCGTCCTCGTCCATGACATAGAGCGGCGTGCCGTACGTCTGCGCCAGTTCAAGCGTATCCGCCCCGCCGATGGCAAGGTGTCCTGCCTGATTGACCGACAGGTGAGGGTAGAGTAGATTCATATGCAAATGCTCCGATCGGAATGCCGCACGGCGGTCATTTCCCGAATTTCAGCCCGGTCAGCCCGCCGATGACGGAAAGCAGTTCGTTCCGGCCTTCGCCCCGCAGGGCAGAGAAGGGAATTACCTGTACACCGGTCAGCAGGGGGTGTGCGGCGATGGCTGCGAGGTTCTCGCGCCGCTCGGTGGCGTTCAGCTTATCGACCTTGGTTGCGACCGCGAAGAACGGGATATCGTTCCCACGCAGGAACGTGACCATGGCTTCGTCGTCAGCCGTCAGCCCCAGTCGGCTGTCCACCAGTTGCACGGCGGCGCACAGTCGGTCGATGTGGGGATTGTTGGTGAAATAGCCGTCGGTCAAAGCCGACCACTTTTCTTTATCCTCCCGACTCCGCTTGGCAAAGCCGTAGCCGGGCAGGTCAACGAGAAACAGCTTACGATCCAGGTCGTAGAAGTTGATTGTGATGGTCTTGCCCGGCGCGGAGCTTACCCGCGCCAGATTTTTTCGGTTGAGCAGGGAATTGATCAGTGAGCTTTTGCCCACATTTGAGCGACCGCACAAGGCGATCTGCGGCATGGGGTCCGACGGGAACTGCCGGATTTCGCCTGCCGTGATGCGCAGGGTCGCGTTTTGCAGATTGACTGGTGTCGGCATGAGTATGACCATTCCTTTCTCACCGACTCCGGGCTGTCGGTTGCCGGTGTATGTTGTCTTCAGGCGGCGGTCAGAACGGCAGTGGCAGTCCGGGCTCTGTCAGCGCCACGCGCAGGACCTCGTCTGCCCTGCGGCAGGGGATGAAGGTCAGATTGTCCCGCGCGGCAGGATCAATCTCCTCCAGGTCGCCGGTATTGTCGGCGGGGATCAGCACCGTCTTGACGCCGGCGGCATAAGCCGCCATAGTCTTCTCGCGCAGTCCGCCGATGGGCAGAACCGCGCCCCGCAGCGTGATCTCACCGGTCATGGCGACATCGCGCCGTACCGGGATGCCGGACAGAGCGCTGACCAGCGCCGTCATCATGGTAACGCCGGCGGAGGGACCGTCCTTGGGGACTGCGCCCTCCGGTACGTGGATGTGTATGTCCTTCTTTCGGTAGAAATCCGCAGGGATTCCGTACTCGGATGCGATGCTGCGGGTGAAGGTCAGTGCTGCGTGAGCGGATTCCTTCATCACGTCGCCCAGCGAACCGGTCAGCTCCAGCTTGCCGGTCCCGTCCAGTACGGCGCACTCGATGCGGAGCATATCACCGCCCGCTTCGGTGTACGCCAGCCCGTTGACCACGCCGGTCTCGTCCTCGGCGGAAACGTGCTCCGGCGTCAGACGGTGCGGACCCAGATAGCCGCGCACATCTTCCGCCTTGACTGTCACGTGCTTGAGATCGGGGGTTTCCAGCAGCTTTTTGGCACCCTTGCGGCACAGTGCGGCAATACTGCGCTCCAGATTCCGCACACCTGCCTCACGGGTGTAGTAATCTATGATTTCCTCGACTGCGTCGGGCGTGATCTTCATGGAACGCTTGTTCAGCCCGTGCTTTTTGAGTTGCTTGGGAATCAGGTGGTTCATAGCGATGGACACCTTTTCCCGCCGCGTGTAGGAGGACAGCTCGATGATTTCCATCCGGTCGATGAGCGGCTTCGGAATGGTGTTCAGCGAGTTGGCGGTGGCGATGAACAGACAGTCGGAAAGATCATACGGCAGCTCCACAAAGTGGTCGCGGAAGTACCGGTTCTGCTCCGGGTCAAGCACTTCAAGAAGCGCCGACGACGGGTCTCCGTGCGCGTCCCGGGTCAGCTTGTCCACCTCGTCCAGCAGGATGAGCGGGTTCTTGACACCGACCTGCGTCAGCGCCGTGATGATGCGTCCCGGCATGGCGCCGACATAGGTTTTCCTGTGCCCGCGGATGTCGGACTCATCCCGCACGCCGCCCAGCGACACACGGATATACTTGCGCTTCATGGCGCGGGCAATGGATGCCGCGATGGAGGTCTTGCCGACGCCGGGAGGGCCGACAAGGCAGAGAATCTGGTTCTTGAGATCCGGGGAGAGCTGTTTGACTGCCATGTATTCCAGAATGCGTTCCTTGACCTTTTCGAGCCCGTCATGGTCGGCGTCCAGCACCTTGCGCGCCGCCTCGATGTTGACACGGTCGGTGGTCGTCTTTTTCCACGGAATCTCCAGGCAGGTATCCAGATAGTTGGTCAGCACCGACGCCTCGGCAGAGCCGAACGGGAGCTTTGCCAGCCGCTCGTTTTCCCGGAGCAGCTTCTTCTGCACCTCGGCGGGCAGTTCCGCTCCCATGATGCGCTCGAAGTACTCGTCGGTATCACTGCCGCCTTCGCCCAGCTCATCCTGGATAACCTTGATCTCCTCCCGCAGGAAGTACTCCCGCTGACTGCGGTTGATGCGTTCACGCACCCGCTTGCGAATATCCGATTCGCAGGACAGCACATCCGCCTCGTGGCGCATGATGAGAATCAGCGTATCAATGCGCACCATGGGGTCAAAGCACTCCAGAATCGCCTGCTTGTCCTCATAGCGGACAAGAATATTTGCCGCAACGAAATCCGCGTACAGTCCGGGATTCCGGATGGTGGAGACGTGCGTCATAATATCCTCCGCTACGGCAGGGATGAAACGCACGACCTGCCGCAGGGCAAAGTTTGCCTCGCGCAGGTATGCCTCGCCCTCAACACCGCCGTCGTCCTGCGTGACGACCGTCTTGGCGACTACGGTGGCAATGGTATGCTCGTCCAACGGCGTGATGGAGGAAATGGTCGCACGGCAAAGCCCCTCCGCGATAAGCCGGGTTTCCCCGTCCGGGGTGCGTATGAGCTGCTTGATGCGCGCAACGGTGCCGACCGGGCAGAGCTTGGTCAGTGCCGGCTCGCCGCCGTCCGGCTCGGAAATATCCAGAAGCGATGCCAGCAGGATGTTCTCGCCCACTGTCGCGGCGGATTGCGCCGCGGCGCCGGAGCGGAAGCTGTCCGTGGGGATATCGCAGTTTACGGTCATGCCGGGAAATGTAACAACCCCCCGCAGTACGACCAGCGGGAGAGTCTGATTTTCGGCTTTCTCAATATATTTTGGCATAATGATGATGTAATCCTTTCACAAGAGGGGAAGCACAGATAGAGACAGGCAGTCATTTTCATTTTGTATTATAGCACACTTTCCGGAATATTTCCATAGGGAAAGATGAATTTTTACAATTTTTCGGGCTGTGCGCCGCCGCATATGATCCGCACGGTAAAAAAGGCTGAGTTCCCGTGACGGAACCCAGCCTTTTGGTGCCGCAGATCACACGCGCATGGCACGCATTGCATTGAGAATGGCGATAACGCAAACGCCCACATCGGCAAACGACGCGATCCACATTCCGTAAGGTCCGAGCAGGTTCAGCGCCGACAGCACCAGGACTATCAGCTTGACAGCCAGCGCGAAGGTGATATTCTGCCGGACAATGCGCAGAGTGCGCCGCGCAATGCGGATGGCAACCGGAATGGCGGCAGGCTTGTCGTCCATCAGCACCACGTCCGCCGCCTCAATAGCGGCATCGGAGCCCATGCCGCCCATGGCGATGCCGATATCCGCACGTGCCAGTACCGGCGCGTCGTTGATTCCGTCCCCCACGAAAGCGACGGTTCCGGCGCTCTTACCGGCGGAAGCGGTTCCGGACGACTGCATGATGCCTTCCAGCTGCTCAACCTTGCCCGCAGGAAGCAGTCCGGCGTGATACTCGTCCAGTCCCAGCCGTCCGGCAACGTCGCGCGCGACTGCATCGCCGTCTCCGGTCAGCATGACAGTCCGGCGCACGCCGCAAGCCTTCATGTCGGCGATGGCTTGCTTTGCATCGGGCTTGATCTGATCCGCCACCACCAGATATCCGGCATAGCTGCCGTCCAGTGCAACGTAGACGACCGTGCCGGGTTTGTGGCACGCCTCGTGCGCGATGCCCCGCCCGTCCATCAGCTTGGCGTTACCGGCAAGCACCTGACGGAGCGGGAGATCAGCCGTACCGCCTACCTGCGCCGCTACGCCGTGCCCTGCCATTTCCTCTGCCGTCGCAGGATGCAGGGCGGCGGGGTCAAGCCGTGCGGCTGCTGTCAGCGCCTTGGCAATAGGGTGAGAGGAGAAGGATTCGGCACCCGCCGCGTACCGAAGCAGGGTTGCCGCATCAATGCCCGCCGCCGGACGGATGTCCTCTACGGCAAATCTGCCCTGCGTCAGCGTTCCGGTCTTGTCAAAGACCACGGTGTCACAGCCGGCAAGCGTTTCCAGATAGTTGGAGCCTTTGATCAGGATTCCCTGTCGGGATGCTCCGCCGATGCCGCCGAAGAAGGACAGAGGCACCGATATGACCAGTGCGCAGGGGCAGGAGATGACAAGGAAGGAAATCGCACGGTACATCCAGTTGCTCCAGACGGAGAAACTGCCGGCATCTATGACCAGCGGCGGGATAATCGCCAGCAGAGCGGCTGAGATTACCACCACGGGCGTATATATGCGCGCGAATTTCGTCACGAAATGCTCGCTCCGGGATTTACGCTCCCCGGCGTTTTCGACCAGCGACAGGATTTTGGAAACTGTGGATTCGCCGAACGGCTTTGTGACCTGCACCCGGATAAGTCCGGTCAGGTTGACACATCCGCTGATGACGGCATCGCCCACCGTGGCGTCACGCGGCACCGATTCGCCCGTCAGTGCAACGGTATCCAGCGATGTCGTGCCTTCCAGAACGGTTCCGTCCAGCGGGATTTTCTCGCCGGGGCGCACCTGAATGATATCTCCGACTGCGACCTCCTCCGGCGAAACCTCCGTCACGGCACCGTCGCGCTCCAGGTTTGCGGAATCGGGGCGGATTGCCATCAGCGACGAAATAGAGGCGCGGCTCTTTCCGACGGCGATCTCCTCAAACAGCTCGCCGATGCGGTAGAACAGCATGACGAACACCGCTTCCGGGTACTCCCCGATAGCCAGTGCGCCGACCGTTGCCAGCGCCATCAGGAAATTTTCATCGAACACCTGTCCGTGCGCAATATTTTTGCCCGCCTTGCGCAGGACGCGCCAGCCGATCAGGAAATACGGCACGAGGAACAGGCACAGCGCCTGCCAGCTGAACCCGTCCGTCGGCTTCAGCACCAGCTTTTCCAGGACGATGCACAGGATCAGCAGTCCGGCGGTCACGATTATCTCGATCAGGGAACGTTTTTGCTTTCGATTCATTTGTGTTCAGCCTCCTTCCGGACCTGACAGCGCAGTAAACTTCGGCTGTCGGGTTATGCGGATCACTTCAGAATAACGCAGCAGTCGTCGTCCACGCGTGCGCACGCCTTTGCTGCCTTTTTGGCGATCTCATCGAATGCGGCATCGTCTGCCTCCAGCGTCATCCGCTGTGCCATAAAGCTGATGCTGACATAGCTCACGCCGGGAATCTTCCGGACGGCATCCTCCATTTTGGCGGCGCAGTTGGCGCAATCCAGATTTTCCATAACAAACACTTTTTTCATGACGGTTTTCCTTTCGCTTTGTAAGAAATGTGGTTACTCCAGAATGTGCTCGGTGCCGCACTCCATGATTGTGCGGACGTGATCATCCGCCAGCGCGTAGATCACGTTTTTGCCTTCCCTGCGGTAGCCGACAAGTCCGGCGGTTTTAAGGAGGCGAAGCTGATGGGAGACTGCCGATACGGTCAGTCCAAGCAACTGAGCCAGATCGCATACGCACATCTCGGAATGCTGTAGTGCCGCAAGAATACGTATCCGGCTGGCATCGCCGAACATCCGGAACAGATCTGCCAGCCGTTGCTGTTGTTCCGGGTCGGGCATCTGCGCACGGACGCACGCCACTACTTCGGGATGGGGCAGTGTCTGCTCGCAGACAGGGGATTCGCAAGGCACCTCGCCGGGTGCGGTCTTTCTGCTGTCTTCCATGAAGCATCATCCTTTCTTGTTGAACGTTTGAGCATCTGTTCAAGTGTTTGCATTATACACCGTGGCGGGCGGTTTGTCAAGAGGTTTTTGAAAAATTTTTGCGGGATTTTCGGGATGGTTGCTTTTGCGACTGTACCATGCGGCGGAGCGGACCGCGAAAAGATCCGGACGGGGTATTGACAAACCGGGATAATCGCAATATAATGGAAACGGACAGATCCGGGAGAGCATCCGGGGAAGGTATCCCGCGCAAAGCCATGCGGGATACGGCTGCGGGGAGAATTGGCAGGAAAGGAACTTTCAAAAAAGCGAAAGGAGTACAGCGATGAAACTCACTTTTCTTGGCGCCGCACATGAGGTTACGGGTTCCTGTACGCTGTTGGAGGCGTGCGGGAAAAAGATGCTGATCGACTTTGGCATGGAGCAGGGACCGGACATTTATGAAAACAGCGAGATCCCGGTCTCGCCGGCGGAGATTGACTTTGTTTTCCTGACGCACGCGCACATTGACCACTCCGGCAAATTGCCCCTGCTCACCAAGAACGGCTTCCGCGGACGGATATATACGACTGCGGCAACCGGGAGTCTTTGCGCCACCATGCTTGCCGACACGGCACATATCCAGGAATCCGAGGCGGTGTGGAAAAACCGGCGGGCAAAGCGTTCGGGCGAAGAAGGCTATACGCCGATGTATACGCTTGCGGACGTGCAGGCGCTGATGCCGTATTTCTGCACGACTGACTACGGTGTTCCGGTTGAACCGTGCGACGGTATTTCGGTGGAGTTCTTTGATGCCGGGCATCTGCTCGGCTCGGCAAGCATTCGGATAACCGTTACGGAGAACGGGAAACCGCACCGCATTGTCTTTTCGGGGGACGTCGGCGCATCCAATCGCCCCCTTCTCCGCAATCCCTGCGTGCCGGATGCAGCCGACACGCTGATTATTGAGTCCACCTACGGCGACCGTTCCCGCGCAGACACGGCGGCGGGACAGCTCGCGGATACCGAGCAGCGCCTTGCTGAAGTAATTGATTCCACGCTGTCCGGCGGCGGGAATGTCGTGATCCCCTCCTTCGCTGTCGGCAGGACGCAGGAGTTGCTTTATATGCTGCGCCGCATCAAGGAAGAAAAGCGAACGGGGACGGATTTTCCGGTATATCTGGACAGTCCGCTTGCCATCGAGGCAACGCATATCTATCATGACACGCTGCGCAGTTACTTCGACAGCGAAACAAACGAACTGCTGAACAGTGGCATCAACCCGATCGGCTTTGACGGACTGCATCTCACGGTCACGAGCGATGAATCCCGGCAGATCAATACCGATCCCACGCCGAAGGTTATCATTTCCGCCTCCGGAATGTGCGAAGCGGGACGCATACGGCACCATCTCAAGCACAACCTGTGGCGCCCGGAGTGTACGGTTCTGTTTGTCGGCTATCAGGTGGAGGGCACGCTGGGCAGAAAACTGCTGGAGGGTGCGAAATACGTCAATCTCTTCGGCGAGGAGGTGCGGGTATCCGCCGCGGTTCGGAAACTGGACGGCATCTCGGCGCACGCGGATGCGGACGGACTGCTTGCCTGGATCATGGCAATGCGCGAGCAGCCGCAAAGGGTGTACGTCAACCACGGGGCGGATGCCGTGTGCGATAAGTTTGCTGAAACGATCCGGCTGAAGGCAGGGATTGAGGCAACGGCACCGTACAGTGGTGACGTTTACGATCCGGTCAGCGGGACGCGCCTTGCCGATGGCAGTCGCCGGAAGGTTCGGCACGACGACACGGACGGCGGACGTCGGTTTTCCGCCGTGTGGGCAAAACTGTATGCGGCGGGTATGCGCCTGATGCGCGTCATTGAGCGCAGCCGGAACTGTAAAAGCAAGGATCTGATCGTCCTGACAAACCGTATCAACGCCCTGTGTGACAGGCAGGAGAAGGAGATACCCCGGAAATAGGGCGTCACGCGCGTTTTTCTGCCCTTGCGCAGGTTGACAAATAACAGAACCCCTTCACGCAATTCACCTGCGTGGAGGGGTTCTGTCTGAAGGTGGCGGGAACAAACGGGATGTATCAGGGCGTGTCCTTGCCCGCATCCGTGCCGGGCTGACCGGCGGGTTGGGTGTTCTGCGATCCCTGCGGCGCGGAAGTCGGCTGGCAACCGTACCCGGATCCGTAGCTCGTCCCGTTGCCCTGGTAGTAGCTGTTAACCGGTTGGTAAGCGGGCTGTCCGGCTCCCGGCTGGAAATAGGTCTGCCCGTATGCGGGCTGCGGGGCAGGGAAGTCACTGTCCGAGAGGCAAAGCATGAGGATGCCGGCAATCAGGTTGCCGCCGAGAAGCAGCACGCATACGCCGAGCCAGACGGGAACATCTGCCTTACACCGTGCGGCGCTCAGCTTTTTCAGTCCCAGCACGTGGAAAATGATGGCGGGAATCGAACAAACGATAACGACCGCGAGCATGGAATAAATGGCAATGGAAGCATAAGCAACTTCTTCTGTCGGTTGCGTCGAGCCGACGATCCCGAAGAGAGCGGCAAGCAGTATCATGGACATCAACGTCAGCCCGACGCTGACCAAGCCGAGGATCAGAAAGACTTTGGCGACTGTTTTCATCTGTATACTCCTTCCGGCAGCCGCGTGGATAATATTGCGGCGACCAACACTACCATTATACAGCACGGATGCGGATTTGTCAATAGCCGTGCCGGAGTTTGCTGTGAGGCGGCGTGCCATCCCCTTCGCGCCACGCATTCGCGGATATCCGTGACAATTCTCATCCTCGCCTGTATAAAACCCCCAGGAGCGGCAGAAACTATGAGCGTACCTGAGAGATGCCGCCGGACGGGCAGAAAAACTGCCGCGCAGCGTCCGCCGCACCGCCGGGGCTACACACCACCTGAAAAAAAGGAGAGAATCAGAATGGGAAACAGCTACAACACGGACGACAAGAGCACGGCAAACCGACTCAAGCGGTTTATTGCCAACCGGGCAGTTATCGTCACCATCGTAACCCTGCTTCTGGCTGTGGGCGTGATCGTGGCGGTCACGGTAGCGGCTAACCGCTCCCGCAGACCTATCGGAGGGGAACCGGCATCGGGCAGCGCGACCGCGACCGGGGACGGCAAGCAGGTCATGAACGGGGACGAGGCAAAAGTCAATCACAATGCCAACGAAACGCATATCGGCGCGGCAGAAACGGGCAAAGACGAGCCGCTTGTCCTGAGTCTTCCTGCCAACGGGAAGCTCCTGAAGGGACATGACGCGACGTTGCAGGTCTATTCCAGCACCATGGGGGATTATCGGGTCCATCTCGGCGTGGACATTTCCACACCGGAAGGCGGCGAGGTCTGCGCTGCTGCCGCCGGAAAGGTAAGCAAGGTCTGGACGGATCCGCTGATGGGGCAGTGCGTTGCGGTGGATCACGGTGACGAGTTGCTGACGGTGTACAAGAACCTGTCCGCCGACCTGGCAAGCGGTATTGCGGAAGGCAAGACGGTCAAAGCCGGTCAGAAGATTGGCAACGTGGGGGACAGTGCCATGCTGGAAATGGCGGAGGAGCCGCATCTGCACTTTGAGGTGACCGCCAAGGGAATTCAGGTTGATCCGCTTGAGTATTTCTCTGCCGCCGACGTGACTGCCATCAAGGCGGCGAATGCCGACACCTCCTTTGAGAGCAGCGCTGTCACCGAAAGCACATCCGCAGGAAAGTGATTCCGCCGTCAGGCGGCATACGGAAGGGGCTGTAAAAAACCGGGTTTTTTACAGCCCCTTTGTACACTTCAACAGCTTCAAAACGCAAAAAAAGAAAGCACCCCCGTGACCCTGTCCTGCGAGTTGGTATCATGAGTTTGATACTCCGCCGAAAAGTGTGACGAGCGTGCTGTGTGGAACTGGAAGGGTGTTGGGGACACCTTCCGACGCTGTTTCATTATACACCATCCCGGCAGATTTGTAAATATTCAAGATGCACAAATCTGCGTCAAATTTTTCTGCTACAATGCCTGGAAACCTTGACAAACCCCGGAGCGTGTGCTATACTGGCAACACAATTCCGGCACGTTCCGTGTGCCGCCTGAAAGGAAATAAGACCGTGGAACATACAGAATTATTCCGGCAGGCACTGCCCGTTTCGTTCCCGCTGACCGATGACGCGCGCGCTTCAGCCCTGCGCGAAGGCGTGCGCCAGTACGGCTTCCATGCCGCCCTGACTCTGACTGCCCGTCCGGCGTGCGCAAAGCTCCGTATTGCCGGTCGGCATGTCTTTCGCGTATACATAAACCGCAGGATCGTGCTGAACGGTCCTGCCCGCACGGCGCACGGCTATGCCCGGGTGGATGAGCTGGACGTGACTGCCTTTCTGCATCACGGCGTCAATCACCTCGCCGTGGAAATGCTGGTATACGGCGATGTTTACAATAAGTATTCCAACGACTGCACGCTGGAGCCGGACGGCTTTCTGCTCTGCGAGCTGGAGGCGGACGGACAGGTGCTGACCGCGACCGGCGGCGCTGACTGGAACGCCTGCCGCATCGCGGCGCGGGTTGCGAACGCCTCGCGTATCTCCCACTCCCGTGAGGCATCCGAGATATACACGCTGGAACCGGGCTGGGACGGATGGATTATGGGGGAGGCGGACGGGACGCACGGCTTCTGCCAGACTGCCCCGGCATCTGCACCGCGCCTGCTCCCGCATACCGCCGCAACGATAACGCCGACCGTGCGTCGCTTTTCCCGCGTGTGCGGCTACGGCACGTGCGGGATCGACCGCGAAGCGCAACTGCCGCGCCTGTTCTTTGAGGATAACCCCGGGTACTATCCGGCGGGTTACTATGCCTCCCTGTCTGAGTACCCGCTGGAGGATTGCCGCCGCACCCGCGAACGCTCCGATGCCGGCATCCGGCTGACCGGGACGGAGGACGGTCTGACGCTGACCGGCGCGGAGGATTCCTATATCCTGCTGGAGGGCGAGTGCAATACAACCGGCTTCCCGTTTGCCCGCTTTACCTGCGAGAAACCCGGGACGGTTGATATCGTGCGGAGCGAGATCCTCACGCCCGACGGCGACTTTGCGTACAACCACAATACCGTTACCCGCCTGCACGTGCCTGCCGGAACATGGAATATCACGGCGATGGAGGCGGGGGTGGCGCGTTGGCTGAAGCTGTACTTCCGTGGGACGGGTACCGTGACTCTGCACGCTGCCGGAATGCTGGTACACGAGTACCCGGATGCGCACCGTGCATCCTTCCTCTGCTCGGACGGCGACGTCAACCGCCTGTACGATGCGGCGAAACGCACGCTTCTGTGCAATACGCAGGATATTTTCATGGACTGCCCGGACCGGGAGCGCGGCGGATGGCTGTGCGATTCGCTCTGGACGGCGCGCGCGGCGGCGATGTTGCTGGGCGACACCCGCGTGGAGCGCGAATTTCTGGAGACCTTCCTGCTGACGCCCGCGGACGGGATGTTCCGGGGCTTTTTCCCGGAGACGTACCCCGGAAGCAAAGCGGATTATGCCACCATGACAGGCATTACCACCTGGTCGTTCTGGCTGATGTGCGAACTGTGTGAGTACGTGCGTCGCACGGGCGATACGGCGCTGCGTGACCGATTTGCCGACCGGGTTGCCGCGTTCGTGGATGGGAGCCGGAGTTTCCTTGGGCAGAGCGGACTGCTGGAACGTCTGCCCTGGCTGTTCATCGACTGGTCGGTGTCCAACTACGGCGAATACCAGACGCCCATCTCGGTTCCCGCCAATGCGCTGTATGCGTATATGCTGGCTGCGCTCGGCAGGCTGTATGCCCGTTCCGACTGGTGCGCGGAGGGGGAGCGGATGCGCGGGATTCTGCGCGCGGCGGTGCTGGACGGACGTTTAACGGAGACCGTCCGGACAATCCCGGACAGCTTGGAACGGCATCCGGACGGCAGGCTGCACGGGCGCGGGCGTTGCTCCGAGACCGGAATCGCCACTTGCCTCTGGGCAGACCTGTTTGCACCGGGCGAATTGCCGGCGTTGGATGCCGCCTTCCGCGACTGTATGGGCTTTTCGCCCCGCTTTGCGCCCGACCCGGAGATCGGGCGGAGCCAACTGTTCATCGGGCTGTGCATCCGGCTGGATGCACTGGCGCGGCGCGGCTGTTACGACAGACTGTACGGGGAGCTCAACGCCCTCTATCTGCCACAGCTCCGGGAGGGACCGGGTACGCTCTGGGAGAGCGTCTGCATGGAGAACTCCTCCCGCTGTCACGGATTTACTTCCCATGCGGGCGTGCATCTTGTGCGCGACGTGCTGGGACTCGGGGAGCCGGACGGACTGGATCGGACGCTGACGGTGGCACCGCATCCGTGCGGCTTGCGCTGGGCGCGGGGGACATTGGATCTTCCGGAGGGCGTGGCGGCGGTCTCGTGGCGGTACGACGGGGACAGCTTTTCCATGTCCTGCCAGATACCGGACGGATACGAGGTTCGCATCTGCCCGCCCCGCGAAGTCGGGATGCTGGAGCCCGGGCGGGTGCATATTACGGTGAACGGCAGGGAAATACGATGAAGGAGGGGATGCGCATATGGCGGAAACAGTGACCGGCAGAGCGCATCCCGCTTTGCCGTCTGCGGCGCGGCGGGTATTGCGGCGGGTATTCCCGCGGGTATTCCCGCGGGTATTCCCGTGTATCCTGCTTGCAGCCGTGCTGGTGCTGTGCCTTGTTCCGGATGATTCCCGCGCGGTTGCGCCGGGGACGGCAGAGTTCATCTTTTTTGATGTCGGGCAGGGGGATGCCTCACTGATCCGGACGGAGTCCGGCTGTGTGCTGATTGATACCGGGACGAACCTCTCGGAGGATACGCTGGCGGCTTCGCTGGAGTGGCTGGGTGTCCGGCGGATCGACTGCCTCATCCTGACCCATGCGCATGAGGATCACATCGGCGGCGCCGACCGCATTCTCCGGGACTTCGATGTGCGGGCTGTCATCGCCCGGGACACCGGCGAGACCGATGCGGCAACCCGGCGGTTATGGGATGCCGTCCGGGCGAGCGGCGCCGAGCAGGTGACGCCTGCCGGCATAACGACCTATACCGTGGGCGGACTGTGCCTGGATGTGGCGGTTCCGTTTGCCGAGCCGCAGTCTGCGGGCAATGACAACAGCCTGATCGTCCGGGTGCGCTTCGGTGAAACAACCTTCCTCTACATGGGAGACGCCGAGGCGGCGACCGAGCAGGTACTGCTTGCGCGTCTGGCGGACGGGGATTTTCTGGATTGCGACGGGCTGAAGCTGGGGCACCACGGTTCGGATTCCTCCTCCGGTTCCGCGTTCCTGCGCGCCGTGTCGCCGCGTTACGCCGTAGCTTCCGCCGGGGGAGGAAACAGCTTCGGTCATCCGCACGCGCGGGTGCTTGCCGACCTGGAAGCGCTGGACTGCACCTGCCTGCGGACGGACGCGAGCGGCACCGTCGTGCTGGTCTCGGACGGCAGAACGCTGCGCGTCGGACCGTGACCTGCACGGAACCGTCACGCTCTTGTCATTTTCCCCACATGATTTCCGCCTCTTTTGTTAGCTGTTCCGCCCTGAATGCCAAAAAAAATAAGACGAAATTGTAAATAATGACTTTTTTGTTGCCCAAAGCACCAAAATAATGCTTGACAAATTGTCTATTATGTGGTATAGTAGTTGCGAAGAAGTTCTGAACACGTCGGAAACGGCTGTCAGGATGAACAAATGCCGGAGATGTGATCCCGTGTCCGGCACGTCCGGAAAGGAGATGCGCGGATGCCCCATTTCTTTGTGGATACGGCTGCCGTGCGCGGTTCCGGAGTCGTGCTGACAGGTGAGAACGCCCATCATGCCGCCTATGCCCTGCGGCTGGCGGTCGGGGATGCCATCACTGTGTCCGACCAGCACACGGTCTATGATTGCGTGCTGACGCATTTCGGGGACGGCGAGGTTACGGCAGAAATCCGCGAGGCACATCCGGCAGACGCAGAACCGCCTTATCGGGCGGTGCTTTTTCAGGCACTGCCGAAAGGCGATAAGCTGGACACAGTCATTCAGAAGGCGGTTGAGTGCGGCGTGGCTGCAATCATCCCGTTTGAGAGCAGTCGGTGCATCATGCGCGCCAAGCCCGAAACCGAGGAGCGTAAGACGCAGCGTCGGGCACGCATTGCGGAGGAGGCGGCAAAGCAGAGTCGCCGCGGTCTGATCCCGGAGGTTATGCCGACCGTGACTGACTATGCAGCTGTGCTGCGGCAGGCAGCGGCGTGTGACCTTGCGCTGTTTTGCTACGAAGGGGAAGGAACGCGCTCATTGCGCACCGTACTGGACGGATTTGTTCCGCCGGCGGGACGTGTGCCTACGGTGGCAATCGTTATCGGCAGCGAAGGCGGTTTTTCTCCCGAGGAAGCGGATGCCGCATCGGATGCCGGGCTCTGCCTGTGCGGACTGGGGCGGCGCATCCTGCGGACAGAGACGGCGTCGGGCTTTGTACTGAGCTGTCTTGCCTATCGGTTCGAGCTGTGAGCTTCCAACTGTTTTAGCCGCGCATTGTGCGGTATTGCCCTTCGTTTTTTTCCGCCGGGGGCGGTCGTTAATAAAAGGGAGTCTCTGAGAATTCCGCCGTTTTGCCGTGCGGGCGATTTTCGGAGCCTCTCAAATGCTGCAAGGAAAAAGGAAAGAGGTAAAAGATCATGTCAAACAGATTGTTTCAGAGTGTCATCCACCAGATGAAGGATGCCGTTGGCGGTAGGATCATCGGCGTAATCGACGAGACCGGCGTGATTATCGCGTGTTCCGAGCTTGTCAAGATTGGGGAGGTTCGTCAGAGCATTCGGGATGAGATGGCGTATTCCGCCGACATGATCGTAACCGGTGGCTGCACCTACCGTCCTTTGACCAACGGAACCAAGCGCGAGTATATCACTTTTGTGGAAGGCGAGGACGCCGAGGCGGATATGATTTCCCGCCTGCTTGCCGTTTCGCTTTCCAACATCAAGAATCTGTACGATGAAAAGTACGATAAGGGCTCCTTTATCAAGAATGTGGTGCTGGACAATATCCTGCCCTCCGACATTTATATCAAGTCCAAGGAACTGCATTTCAACGCCGAGGAGTGCCGCGTTGTGTTCCTCATCAAGTTCTTCGGCAAGACCGATATGATGCCCTATGAAATGGTGCAGAATATGTTCCCGGACCGCACGCGCGATTATGTTATCAGTGTGTCTGAGCATGACGTGGTGCTGGTGAAGGAGGTCAAGCAGGGAACCGAGACCGCCGAGATGGAGAAGGTCGCCGTCAACATTGCCGATACGCTGTCGTCCGAGTTCTATACCAAGGCGTCCATCGGCGTGTCTACGGTTGTGGAGAACATCAAGGATCTGGGTCGCGCTTACAAGGAAGCGCAGATTGCGCTGGATGTCGGAAAGGTGTTTGAGACCGACAAGAACGTCATCTCCTATGAGAATCTCGGCATCGGACGGCTGATCTACCAGCTGCCCACCACGCTGTGCGAGATGTTCCTGCAGGAGGTGTTCAAGAAGGGCAGCCTTGAATCGCTGGATCGCGAGACGCTGATGACCATTCAGTGCTTCTTTGAGAACAACCTCAACGTTTCCGAGACCTCGCGCAAGCTGTTTGTTCACCGCAACACGCTGGTGTACCGGCTGGAGAAGATCCGCAAGCTGACCGGGCTGGATCTGCGCGAGTTTGAGCACGCCATCACCTTCAAGGTGGCGCTTATGGTCAAGAAGTACCTCAATTCCAAGAACCCCGCAAAGGTCTGACAGCGCGCTTCTTCGCCGCCATGTCGGCAACTGCAAAAAAACATTATTCCAAAAGGACTCCCGCCTTACCGGCGGGAGTCCTTTTGCCTGCATAGCGCAGTCCGGGATGCAAAAGGGGCAGTATAAAACTCATTTTGAGTTTTATACTGCCCCTCGGAGAGCGGCTAACGGATCAGTTGCCGGCCCGCTTTTTCTGTGCCAGACGGTAGAACAGTTTGCACAGCTCGACAACGGGAATGACCGAAACGGCGAGTGCCAGCGCTATACCGTACTCGGGAAGATTCAGCTCTGCAAGGCTGAATGCTTTGGCAAGGAAGGGTATTTCAATGACGGCGGTGGTCAGGATCAGGGACAGCGCACCGGCGCCCCAGAGCCACTTGTTCTGAGACTTGATGGCAAACACCGATCCGTGCAGGGAACGCATATTGAAGGAATGGAAAATCTCACCCATTGACAGGGTCAGAAACGCCATGGAGTAGCCCAGCATCTGCGCACTGTACTCACCTGCGGCGATGGCTGCCGCATGGTGCATATCCGCCAGCACGTACCGACCGATGCAGTAGGAAACCAGCGTGATGACCGTCATATACACGCCCTGATAGGCGACGGCTATGCCCATACCGCCAGCGAAAACGCCCTCTTTGGGATCGCGCGGCGCTTTCTGCATGACGTCAGCTTCCGGTTTTTCCAGACCCAGCGACAGGGCAGGGAAGCAGTCGGTAATCAGATTGATCCAAAGCAGATGGACAGGCAGGAACACGGTGAAGTCCTCGCCGATGATGATGCCGATCATAGTCGCGCAGAAGATGGTCAGCACCTCGGACAGGTTGGAAGCCAGCAGGAACTGGATTGCCTTGCGGATATTGTCGTAGATACGGCGCCCCTCTGCGGCGGCAGACACGATGGTGGCAAAGTTGTCGTCCGCCAGGATCATGTCGGCAACGTTCTTGGTCACATCGGTGCCCGTGATGCCCATGCCGACGCCGATGTCGGCGTTCTTGATGGAGGGGGCGTCGTTGACACCGTCGCCCGTCATGGCAGTTACCTTGCCCAGCTTGCGCCACGCATTGACAATGCGCGTCTTATGCTCCGGCTGAACGCGGGCGTACACGGAATACTTTTGAACATCTGTCGCAAATTGCTCGTCGCTGATCTTGTCCAGATCGGCTCCGGTGATTGCCTGCGAGGCGTCGGTGATAATGCCCAGCTCCTTTGCAATGGCGACGGCTGTATCCCGGTGGTCGCCGGTGATCATGATGGGGCGAATTCCCGCCCGCCGGCATTCCTCAATCGCCGCCTTGACCTCCGGGCGGACGGGATCGATCATGCCGACCAGCCCAACGAAGCACAGATCACACTCCACGGCATCGGATTCGTACACGGCGGGGGGCGCGGACAGCTGCTTTTGCGCCACGGCAAGCACGCGCAGTGCACGATCCGCCATGCCCTTGTTGGCGGCAAGAATGCGCTCACGTCCCGCATCGGTCAGCGGAACGGCGGTGCCGCCCTCCAGCACGGTCGAGCAACGCTTGAGTATCTCGTCCGGCGCACCCTTGGTGAACTGGATATAGTGTCCGTCCTGCGCCCGGTGGACGGTGGTCATCATCTTTCTGCCGGAATCAAAGGGGATTTCCCCCACGCGGGGCAGCTTTTGCTTCTCACTGTTTTTATCCAGCCCCAGCTTGGCGGCATAGTTGACCAGTGCGCACTCGGTCGGCTCACCGACAGCAGCGCCTTCTCCGGCGTCAAATTCTGCGTCGGAGCAGAGCGACATGGCGTTAGCCAACAGACCTTCGTCCTCGCCTACATGATCGACAACCGTCATTTTGTTCTGCGTCAGGGTACCGGTCTTGTCAGAGCAGATGATCTGCGTACAACCCAGCGTTTCGACTGCCGTCAGTTTACGGATGATCGCATTCTTTTTGGACATGTTGGTCACGCCGATGGACAGCACAATCGTCACAACGGTGGACAATCCCTCCGGAATGGCGGCTACCGCCAGCGAAACGGCGATCATGAAGGTGTTCAGGATTGTTTCCGGCAGGTTTCCGCTGCCGTTCGTGATCAGCGATCCTGCGAGGTTGACCGCGAAGATGACCACGCAGATGCCCACTACCAGGTAGGTCAGGATGCGGCTGAGCTGACTCAGCTTGATCTGCAACGGCGTTTTGCCTTCCTCGGCCTGCGACAGTGCGGAGGCGATCTTGCCCATTTCGGTACCCATGCCGGTTGCCGTAATGACAGCCTTTCCGCGACCGTACACGACGGTGGAACCCATGAAAACCATATTGATGCGGTCGCCGAGCGGTACATCCCCGCTTTCTCCCGCAGACAGACTCTCGGCAGTTTTGACAACCGGCACCGACTCACCCGTCAGGGCGGCTTCCTCGACCTTCATGCTGGCGCACTCCAGGAGACGTGCGTCGGCGGGAACTGCATCGCCCGCTTCCAGAATGATGACATCGCCGACGACGAGATCTTCACTGTGTACGGACACCTGCTTTCCGTCGCGCAGTACCTTTGAGGTTGCGGCGGACATTTCCTGCAGGGCGGCGATCGCCTCCTCCGCTTTGGATTCCTGTACCACACCCAGCACGGCATTGATGACGACGACTGCCATGATAATGACGACATCGGAGGGAAAGCTTCCTTCGTAGACAGCCAGCACTGCCGAGATAGCGGCGGCGACCAGCAGGATGATCGTCATCGGCTCGACGAGTTGCTTCAGAAAGCGGAGAATGACCGATTCGCGCTTGCCCTCCGCGAGCTTGTTCTTGCCGTTTTTCTCCAGACGTGCGGCGGCTTCCGCGCCCGTCAGCCCGGTGCCGGACGAACCTACCTTGTCCAGTACGGCATCCGTAGTTTGCAGGTATTCCTTCATGCTCTGTTGCTCCTTTGTTCTTGCTGATAGTCGATAATCGGTGTTGCGAGGGAGCCCTTCCGGCTCATCGGCTTTCGTGATTTGCGGTGCCGCGCCCGGCAGGCTCCGAACGTCAAAAGAGACTTATCTGCCATGCTGTATGGCAGATAAGTCTCACCGTTTCAAGCGCCGCCAGACGGAGCATACGCTCACGCCAGGATGTTGGCAGGCACTGCACTTCAACGTGCCGATTACTCCCCTATCTTATATGTGTATTCTACCATATCCGGATTGGGTTGTCAAGAGGTTTTTTGAAAATAACCCGGCGTGCCACGTGCTTCCTTGACAGAAGTGTTCGCTGTTGCTCTGGCGCAAATAAGAAAACCCCTTGACAACCGCGCGCATCGCGTGTATAATATAGCTGTAAAAATCTTGTTGAAAAGGATGTTTGTTCCGATGACAATTTACGACGAGCTGGTAGCACGGGGACTTATCGCCCAGGTGACCAACGAGGAAGAAATCAAAACCATGATCAATGCCGGTAAGGCAACTTTCTATATAGGCTTTGACTGCACGGCAGACAGCCTGACCGCCGGACATTTCATGGCACTGACACTTATGAAGCGGTTGCAGCTGGCAGGCAATAAGCCGATTGCCCTCATCGGCGGCGGCACGACCATGATCGGGGACCCTTCCGGCAGAACCGATATGCGCAGAATGCTCACGCGAGAGGATATCGACCATAACGCGGAATGCTTCAAGAGGCAGATGGAGCGCTTCATTGAATTCGGCGAGGGCAAGGCGCTGATGCTCAACAATGCGGACTGGCTGCTGAATCTCAACTATGTGGAGCTGCTCCGTGAGGTCGGTGCCTGCTTCTCGGTCAATAATATGCTGCGCGCCGAGTGCTACAAACAGCGCATGGAGAAGGGGCTGTCCTTCTTTGAGTTCAACTATATGATTATGCAGTCCTATGATTTCTACTATATGTTCCAGCATTACGGATGCAACATGCAGTTCGGCGGGGACGACCAGTGGTCGAATATGCTGGGCGGCACCGAGCTGATCCGCCGCAAGCTTGGCAAGGATGCCTATGCCATGACCATCACCCTGCTGACCGACAGCCAGGGAAAGAAGATGGGCAAGACCGCCGGGAATGCCGTCTGGCTTGATCCCAACAAGACTGCCCCCTATGATTTCTATCAGTACTGGCGCAATGTGGATGACGCCGATGTGCTCAAGTGCATCCGGATGCTGACCTTCCTGCCGCTGGAGCAGATCGACGAAATGGCTCACTGGGAGGGCGCTCAGCTCAACCGGGCAAAGGAAATTCTTGCATATGAGCTGACTCGTATGGTGCACGGTGAAGAGGAAGCCGAAAAAGCGCAGGCGGGCGCCCGGGCACTGTTCAGTGCCGGTGTGGACGCAGAGGTGCCGACACTGACCCTGCGCGCCGAGGACTACCGGGACGGCAGTATCGGTCTGCCTGCCCTGTTGGTCAAGGCTGGCTTCGCCAAGTCCACGTCCGAAGCACGCACTGCCATCACGCAGGGCGGCGTAACGCTGGACGGCGAGAAAATCACCGACGTCAAGGCAGTGCTCACGCCCACGGATCTGGCGGAGGGCAAGCTGCTCCGCAAGGGTAAAAAGAACTATATCAAGGTCGTGAACGGGTAATGGAGCAATCGAAAATTGACCGCATCAACGAGCTTGCCCGCAAGGCGAAATCCGGGCAGCCGCTCACGGCGGAGGAGATGGCGGAGCGGGAGGAACTGCGGGCGGAATACCTCCAGGCAGTACGGACGCATATGGCGAACGTGCTGGAGCATACCGTGATCCAGTATCCGGACGGCAGACGGGAAAAGGTGCGCGCCAAGACGGCACCTGTCGCCGCACCGGAGAACCCGGAGGAGCAGATGGTTCGCGCGGCACTTGCGCCGGGCGGTGAGCCGCTGTGCCTGGTTTCGGACAGCGTAGGGGCGACAGAACGGCAGGGTGCGGCACTGGCGCGGCTGTTTGAAGCGTCGGTAGGGACGGATGACCCGCTCCCGCCCTTCGTGGCACTGTACGGGGATCTGGGCGCCGGAAAGACTGCTTTTGTACGTGGGTTTGCCTCCATCCTGGCGCCCGGCGTGGCGGTACATTCCCCGACCTTCGCACTGGTTAACGAATACCGTGCGCCGGAGCATCCGCCGCTTTTCCACTTTGATATGTACCGTATCGGCTCGGAGGATGAGCTGTACTCCATGGGCTATGAGGACTATCTCGACCGGGGCATATGCCTCTGCGAGTGGAGCGAGAATATCCCGGATGCCCTGCCTGCCGAGCGCGTGGAAGTGCGCATCGGAAAGGATGCGGCGCATCCGGATCGGCGCACTCTGTCGGTATGCGTGAAGGGGGATCCCATATGCTGATTCTGGCGCTGGATTCCGCGGCGCTGTCCGGTTCGGTCGCACTGTGTGAGGATGGGGTGCTGATCGCCGAATGTACGGTTTGCACCGGACACACACATTCCGAAACGCTGCTCCCTATGGTCGAGGCTGTTCTGCGGGCGGCAGGACGGCAGGTGGGGGATATCGGACTGTTCGCCTGCACGGTCGGGCCCGGCTCCTTTACCGGTGTGCGCATCGGTGCGGCTACCGTGAAAGGGCTCGCCTTTGGACGGGGTGTCCCCTGCATCGGCGTATCTACGCCGGAGGCGTTGGCGGAGAATGGGGTTCAGCTTGCCGCCGCGACGGGTGGCCTGCTTTGCCCGGTCATGAATGCCCGCCGCGAGCAGGTGTTCAATGCATTGTTTGAAGTGCGGGACGGTCAGGCGTGCCGCCTGTGTGCGGATCGCGCATTGCCCATGGTGGAGTTGGGGCATGGATTGGCAGAGGATCCTGCGTATGCGGGACGACCTGTCCTGCTGACCGGCGACGGTGCCGCCATGACCGCGCAGGTGCTGGCGGGTATCCTGCCGGCGGGGCGTGTGGTCTGCCTGCCGGAGCGTGACAGCCGTGTCAGTGCCTATCATGTGGCGCAGTGTGCGTTGCGCGCATATCGAGCCGGGGTTCGCACGACAGACGCGGAATTGACGCCTGTTTACCTGCGGATGTCGCAGGCGGAGAGAGCCCGGACAGAAAAACTGGCGCAAAACGCACCAGAATCCGAAAGAAACGAGTGAGCGAGCATGAAAACGGAGAAAATTATAATCGGTTGCGATCACGGGGGACTGAACCTCAAGAACGCCGTCATCGCGCACCTGCAGGCGGCAGGCGTTTCCGTCGAGGACGTCGGCACGTACACGGCAGACTCCTGCAATTATCCGGAGTACGCCGACCGCGTGTGCCGCAGGATACAGGACGGAACGTATACGCTGGGTATTCTGATCTGCGGTACCGGAATCGGTATGTCCATGGCGGCAAACAAGCACGCGGGAATCCGTGCCGCCGCCTGTGAGAACACCTTTTCCGCGCGTATGACCCGGATGCATAACAATGCCAATGTGCTGTGCATGGGGGAGCGTGTCATCGGTCCCGGGCTTGCCTGCGACATGGTGGATCTGTTTATCTCCACTGACTTTGCGGGCGGGCGGCACGAGGCGCGTGTCGCCATGCTGGACGCACTGGACGGGCAGAGGGCAGAGGGAAGTAACCCGTAAGCATAAACGGAGGGAGGAGTGGCTCATGAGCAGACAGAAAGAGGAAAAATCTGGATCGGAGAATAAAGTTCCTTTCACAACGCGCCTTGCCGATGTGTTCCGCGCAGTGGCTGGAAAGCCCACGCCGCATAACTTTACCTCGGCTGTCATCTGCGCGGCTGGCGCATCGACCCGGATGGGGGGCGACACGACCAAGCAGTTCCTGGAGCTGGACGGTGTGCCGGTGATTGTCCGCACATTGCAGGCATACCAGGAAGCGTCCTGCATCCATGAGATACTGGTCGTGGCAAAGGCGGACGAGATCCCGCTTTACGAGGGAATGAAGGAGAAGTTCGGCTTGTCCAAGCTGACCCGAATTGTTCCCGGCGGGGAAACGAGGCAGGAATCCTCCCGGCTCGGCTCGGATGAGATCAGCCCCAAGGCGAAGTATATAGCGGTTGCGGACGGTGCGCGTTGCCTGACCACGCCTGCTGAGATCGACCGGGTATGCCATGCCGCGTACCAGTGGGAGGCGGCATCCGCCGGTGTTCCGGCGACCGACACGGTCAAGACGGTGGATACGTCACGGTTCGTGGAATCCACAACCGAGCGCGGACGCACATGGCTGGCGCAGACACCGCAGGTGTTCCGTGTTCCGATTTATCGCGCGGCGGCGTATGCCTGTCGGGACGAGGGGTTCCAGGCGTCGGACGACAACGCCATGGTGGAGCATCTGCACATTCCCGTTCGGATGGTGCAGACGCACAAGGAGAACATCAAGATCACCGAACCGATTGATCTTGTGCTGGCGCAGGCGGTGCTGGAAGCACGTCGTGCCGCCGCCGCGCGGGGCGAGCAGGATGCGCTGCCGGATGACGGGAGTGCGCCCGCGGATGCGCAGGCGTCCGGGACTCACGCATGAGGATCGGTCACGGGTACGACGTCCACCGGATGACGCCCGGGCGGCGTCTGATACTGGGCGGCGTGGAGATACCGTTTGAGCGGGGATTGCTGGGGCACAGTGACGCGGATGTCCTGCTCCATGCGGTCATGGACGCCGTGCTGGGCGCTTTGGCAGCGGGGGACATCGGGAAGCTGTTTCCCGACCGCGACCCTGCCTATGAGGGCGCTGACAGCTGGGAGTTGACCTGCCGCGTAGCGGAAGTCATGCGGGCGCAGGGATACCGTGTCGGCAATGTGGACGCAACAGTGGTGGCGCAGGCACCCAGACTGGCAGCCCACATTCCTGCCATGCGGGCGCGTATCGCCGACGCATTGGGAACGGAGGTCGGGCGCATCAGCGTCAAGGCGACCACCGAGGAGCATATGGGCTTTACCGGCTCCGGCGAAGGAATCGCCGCACATGCGGTGTGTCTGCTGGAGGAACTGTCACCGTAACGGCAATGGCACAAACCTCTCCGCCTGCCGGGCGTTGCGACGCCCGGACGGGCGGAGTACGGCGCAGTGCCGCCGTGCGCCGCCTGTATATTGCCCTACGAATCCGCAAGTGTGCGCCTGCACACTGTCACGGCAGTTTCCGACATCCTTCGACGTACAGCGACACGGTTCTGCCCAGTTTCAGTCTATGCCCATATATCCGGGTCGGTGCGCATCCTTGCGGGCAAACAGGTGCTTCTGCCACCGGACAGTCATACACGGAACCCCGGGATCCGCACGCGGATATCCGGATAGACCACATACGAAAGGAGCGCGCTTATGCTATACATTGCACCTTCCCTGCTTGCTGCCGATTTCTCGGATCTGCAGAATGAGATCCGCCGTATGGAGGATGCGGGAGCCAATTATCTGCATTTGGACATCATGGACGGACACTTTGTGCCGAATATCAGCTTCGGGGCAGGGCTTGTCAGGTCGATCCGGCGGCATACCAGACTGTTTTTTGACGTGCACCTGATGATCTCCGACCCGTTGCGCTATGCGGAGGACTTTATCCGGGCGGGCGCCGACATCATCACGTTCCACTATGAGGCGGTGGAGGATCCGCTGTCTGTGCTGCGCGCCATACGCGCACTGGAAATGCCCTGCGGCATTGCCATCTCGCCCAAAACACCGGTGGATGTGCTGTATCCGCTTCTCGGCGAGGCGAAAATGTTCCTGATTATGACAGTGGAGCCCGGCTTTGGTGGGCAAGCCCTGATTCCGGAAACGCTCGACAAGGTGCGCCACCTGCGCCGCTACGCCATCCAGCAGGGACGTGAGGTCAACATTGAGGTTGACGGCGGAATCGGTGCTGAAAATGCGCTTTACTGCACCGAGGCAGGCGCGAATATTCTTGTGTCCGGCTCCGCATTGTTCAAGTCCCGGCATCCGAAGGCGGCGATACAGAAAATGCGCGAAGCGTACAGGGAGCATCCGTTTTTGGGGTAACTCAACCGATCATGATCCCGAATCGGGAGGGAAAAGGCAGTGGGGGTTGCTTTGAAACATAACACCCAACTTTTCTGCACTTTTTTTCGGAAAGGCTTGACTTTGCACCCGGATTTTGGTATAATAGTGTCGCTTGCGGGAATGTCCCGCGGGTGTATACACAGGGGAGGGCTCTGAAACTGTCACGCACGGCGCATTCCTCGCGTTTTGCCGCGCGCGAATGTAGGGGAGTTCTGCTTACAATCAGAAAAGGAGAGACAAATTATGAAAAAGCTGTTTGCGGTTCTGCTTGCAGCCCTGGCGGCGCTGACGCTGTTCGGTTGCCAGAACACGGAGAAGGATCCCACGGGGAGTGATTCTGCGACTGTCGGTGAGACGACTGCCGATACCGTGAAGGTGATGACCTACGCTGAGTTCCTCGCTGCCGAGGCGGATAGCAAGGTAACGGTCGAGGCGTATGTGCAGGCAAAGCAGTCCTGGTGGAAGGACGACAAGGGCGTTGGCAAGGCTACCCTGTACACGCAGGATCAGGATGGCGCGTATTTCATCTACGAACTGCCTATGGAGGAGGATCAGTACAACAAGCTGACCACCGGCACCAAGATTCGCGTTACCGGCAGCAAGGCGGTGTGGGAAGGCGAAATCGAAATCATGAACGGTACGCTGGATAAGGTGCTGGAGGGCAATTATGTTGCTCCCGCCGTCGATGTGACCGCTAAGCTGGGCACAGATGATCTGGCTACTTACATGAACCGTCTTGTTGCGTTCAAGGGCATGACTGTGGCTGCCAAGAAGGATGCCAACGGCAACGATGTTGCGTTCCTGTACAAGTGGAACGGCGCCGGTCAGGAGGGCGATGACCTGTACTTCGACGTGACGCTGGACGGCAAGACCTATACCTTTACGGTTGAGTCCTACCTGTGCGGCAAGGACAGCGAGGTCTACAAGGCAGTCAAGGCGCTGAAGGTCGGTGACAAGATCGACATGGAGGGCTTCCTGTACTGGTACAACGGAGCCAATCCGCACATCACATCCGTGAAGGCTGCGAAGTAAATGAGAATATGGGGGAGCGGGTCCGCGTGAGCGGCAGGCTCCCCCATCCCTGCATCTGTGCAAGGATAACTGTGACAACTGCACGAAAAAAGGCACTGAAACAGGGAAAATTCGCCCGTCAGGCATTTGACTTGAGGGGCGTTTTGTGCTATAATAAATTGTTTACGGAACCGAAGGGAGGAGCGGCACATGGTCATACTCGGCATAGACCCCGGACTTGCCATTGTCGGCTGGGGCGTGGTGGATTATGCCGGCGCCCGCTTCCGGACGCTGGGCTATGGATCCATTGAGACCCCGGCGGGGATGGATACGCCGCAACGTCTCCTGACCATACGCCGCGGCATGAACGCGCTTCTGAAAAAATACCGCCCGGAGCAGATGGCGATCGAGGAGCTGTTCTTTACAAAAAATATCACGACCGGTATCCGTGTGGCGGAGGCGCGGGGTATCATTCTGCTTGCCGGCGCCGAAGCAGGAGTGCCCATGGCGGAGTATACGCCGATGCAGGTCAAGCAGGCGGTGGTCGGCTACGGTTTGGCGGAAAAGCATCAGGTTATTGCCATGGTGACAAAGCTGCTGGAGCTGCCGGCACCGCCCCGACCGGATGATACGGCAGATGCCCTGGCGATAGCGGTGTGCCACGCGCATACCGGCTGTTCCCGGCTGGCGGAATACTTCAACAGGAAGTAAGGGGAGGAAAGAATATGTGGTGTGCTGACAACTGGCGCGATTACGAACTTCTTGACACATCGGACGGCGAGCGCCTGGAGCGCTGGGGCGACTACATTCTCATCCGTCCTGACCCGCAGGTCATCTGGCGCGGGTGTGCCGCCTCGCCCCTGTGGAAGAAGGCAAACGGTATCTACCGCCGTTCCTCAACCGGCGGCGGCTCGTGGGTAAAGAATACGATGCCCGCCGAGTGGCACATTGGCTACGGCGACCGGTTGCGGTTTATCCTGCGCCCGATGGGCTTTAAGCACACGGGGCTTTTCCCGGAGCAGGCGGCGAACTGGGATTGGTTTTCCGCACTCATCCGCCGTGCGCGGGAGGCGGAGCCGGGACGGCAGGTGCGCGTGCTGAATCTGTTTGCCTATACCGGCGGTGCGACCGTCGTAGCAGCGGCGGCAGGCGCGGCTGTGGTACACGTGGATGCCTCCAAGGGAATGACTGCACAGGCGAAGGAAAACGCCCGCCTTTGCGGGCTTTCCGAGGCACCCATTCGCTATATTGTGGACGATTGCAGTAAGTTCGTGGAGCGTGAGATCCGGCGCGGCAACCGGTACGATGGCATCATCATGGATCCCCCCTCCTACGGGCGTGGACCCGGAGGCGAGGTCTGGAAGCTGGAGGACTGCGTGAGCGGGCTGGTCGGGCAGGCAGAAAAACTTATGTCGGACAACGCGCTTTTCTTTCTGCTCAATACGTATACGACCGGGCTGTCACCCATGACCATGCGCTATATCGCCGATTTGAGTATCAAACCCCGCCATGGCGGGCATACCGAGGCGGGCGAACTGTGCCTGCCTGTCCGGCAGACCGGATCGCCGCTTCCGTGCGGCGGCAGTGTCCGCTGGGAAGCCTGACGGGACGGAAAGGAGAGCAACCGGATGGAGAACCGGAAACGGGAAAAAGGCGCGCCTTTTATTGAGATCAAGGATCTTTCCTATGCCTACCCCGGTGAGGAGGGACGCGGACAGCAGGTACTGTCACACCTCAATCTGACGATCCGGGAAGGCGAGTACACCGTGATTCTCGGGCATAACGGATCGGGTAAATCCACGCTTGCCAAGCTCATCAACCTGGTCATCGACGATTACACGTATGCGGAAGGGCAGATACTGGTCGGCGGGCGGGACGTTATGGCGGACGACCTGACCGAGGAAGACCTGCTGGAGCTGCGCAGACAGGTTGGCATGGTGTTCCAGAACCCGGACAATCAGCTGGTCGCGACCATTGTCGAGGAGGACGTTGCTTTCGGACCGGAGAATCTCGGAATACCCAATCCGGAGTTGCGGGAGCGGGTGGATGCCGCGCTGGCGACGGTTGGTATGAGTGAGTATGCGCATCATGAGCCGCATCGGCTGTCCGGCGGGCAGAAACAGCGCGTTGCCATCGCGGGCATTATCGCCATGAAACCGCGCTGTATGATCTTCGATGAGTCAACCGCCATGCTGGATCCGTTGGGGCGGCGCGAAGTGCTCGCTACGATGGAAAAGCTCAACCGTGAGGAAGGGATAACTGTGCTGTCCATCACGCACTATATGGATGAGGCGGCGCGGGCGGATCGCGTTATCGTGCTGTCGGACGGGCAGATTCTGCTGGACGGCACGCCGGGCGAGGTGTTTGCACATGCGGACACGTTGCGGACGGCAGGATTGGATGTGCCGCAATGTACCGCTGCCGTGCAGTATCTGCAGGCGCGCGGCGTGCGCATCCGGGGGGATCTGAACACGCCGGAGCAGTGCGCCGCCGCACTGCTGGATGCATGGCGTACGCGCGGAGGCGCAGGCAGGACACAGGCAGGAAAGTAAGTACCGTATATGATGAGAAAGAAAAACAGGCAGGTATCCCCGGCAGATCCTGCACCGGTAGGTTCGACTGTGCCGGAAAATTGGCAGGGCGGAGATGTCATGCTCCGGCTGGAGCATATCACCTATCGCTACTCTGCCGGGACACCCTTTGAAGTCAAGGCATTGGACGACGTGACGCTGGATATCCACCGGGGACGCATAACCGGACTGATCGGGCACACCGGCTCCGGAAAATCCACCTTGGTTCAGCTGCTGAACGGGCTGACCCGCCCGGAGGCGGGGCGGGTTCTGCTGGACGGGCAGGACATCTGGCAGGATCCGAAGCAGATCGGCAAGGTGCGTTTCCGCGTGGGGCTGGTCATGCAGTACCCGGAATATCAGTTGTTCGAGGAGACCGTGCGGGCGGATATTGCCTTCGGTCCCCGCAATATGCAGCTGTCCGGGGAGGAGATCGCCGAACGTGTGGACGAGGCGGCGGCGTTTGCCGGCGTTGACCCCTCGCTGATGGATAAATCTCCCTTTGACCTGTCCGGCGGGCAGAAGCGTCGCGTGGCGATCGCGGGCATTATGGCGATGCGCCCGGAGGTGCTGGTGCTGGACGAGCCGGCGGCTGGGCTGGATCCGCAGGGACGCCAGGATATTTTCGGCGGCATCCGCGCCTATAATCGGAAAACCGGTTCTACGGTGGTAATCGTCAGCCACAGTATGGAGGATATGGCGCAGTATTGCGATGACGTGGCGGTCATGGCGCACGCGCGCCTCCTGATGACGGGAACGCGGGACGAAGTCTTTGCCCGTGCCGATGAGCTGGAGGCGGTCGGTCTGGATATCCCGGTCATCACGAAACTGTCTGCCTTGCTCCGGCAGGGCGGCATGCCGCTTGACCCCGGTCTGTACACGCTGGAGGCGGCGGAGGCGGCACTCGCGCAGGTGTTCGGACTGCCAGCCGACAGGGAAGGGGGGAGAAAACGATGAAGGGTATGACGTTGGGGCAATACTACCCCGCCGATTCGGTTCTGCACCGCATGGACCCGCGCATCAAAATCCTATGCACGATCGCTTTTATCGTGGCTTCCTTCCTGTGCGTGAATTTTTTTGCCTTTATCCTGCTGGTCGTGTCTGCGGTTGCGTTGATTTTCCTCAGCCGTATTCCGCTGAAGGTCGTCCTGCGCAGCGTGCGCCCGCTGATTTTCATCATGGCGTTCACGGCGGTGCTGAATATCTTCTGGGTTACGGATCCGGGCGCCGACCCGCTGTTTCACTGGCATTTCATCACGATTTACGAGAAGGGACTGTACCATGCTCTGTTCATTCTTTTGCGCATTGTGGCGATGGTTATCGGCACCAGCCTGTTTCTGACCTATACGACCTCCCCCATTGCACTGACCGATGCCATCGAGCGACTGTTGTATCCGCTTGCCAAGCTGCACGTGCCGGTGCACACCTTTGCCATGATGATGACCATTGCCCTGCGGTTTATTCCGACCATCGTGGATGAGACGGACAAAATCATGTCGGCGCAGAAGGCACGCGGCGCGGATTTCACGACCGGCTCGCTTGCCAGCCGTGCCAAAGCGCTGATTCCTGTCATTGTGCCGCTGTTCGCCTCGGCGTTCCGGCGGGCAGACGAGCTGGCGACAGCTATGGAGTGCCGTTGCTACCACGGCGGAGAAGGGCGGACTCGCCTGCGCGTCCTCCGGTGCCATGCGCGGGACTTTGTCTTGCTGGCGGCGGTGGCTGTCCTGATCGCCGGTGTGGTGATCATCAACATTGAGGGTGCCCGCCATGGATGGTTGTACACCATGCAGATCGGCTGGTTCGTGTAAAGGCTTCAAAACAGTATGACGCAGTCTACACACTCTGCACACGAAATTTCGGATGATTTGCCAAATATAAACACAAATAATTGTTGTATGTTCACAAAAACGACGCGATAATCCGTTATTCTGCCCGACCGGCTGCCATGAATTATGTGCAAATTGCACAGCGAATTCGTGCCATGCCGATCGGGCAGACGTTGTTTGACGCTTTCTGTCGAAAAAAATCTGTTGACAGACAAGAGAAAATCTGCTAAAATACCACGTATTGACGGGGCAACCCGCGAAAGGAGCACAGGAGTGAATCGGAATCCCGACGGAATCGCCGCAGCAGAGGTGCGCGGGCTGATCCGAGAAGCACAGGCAGGCAGTCAGGTAGCGTGCTCCGCCCTGCGGCGGCAGTACGACCCGCTGGTGCAGACGATGCTGAACGGCTTTTACTCCTCGTGCCGTACCGCGCAGGAGCGGAAGGATCTGGCTGAGGAGGCAGAGTATGCTTTCCTCGGTGCGCTTTCCTCCTATGACGTGGGGCAGACGGAGGTCACGTTCGGACTGTATGCGCGCGTGTGCCTGCGCAACGGGCTGGTGTCCGCTGTGCGGCATATAGAGGCGTTGCGCAGACTGCACGTGGTGCCGCTCGCGGAACAGCTGGTGCCGGACAGGGAAGACATCGCCGCAGGCGTGGCGGCGGAGGAACGGTTCGCCGCGCTGTGCCGCTTTGTGCAGGGGAGCCTGTCGGAGTATGAAAATCGTGTCTGGTGGGCGTATGTCGCGGGGACACCGGTGTCGCAGATCGCGGCGGCACTTGGCAAGGACGAAAAGTCTGTCCACAATGCGGTGTACCGGATACGTCGCAAACTGCGTTGCCGCCTGGAGACGAGGACGGAGGAATGATGCGCTCTTCCGTCTGACCGCCGGACGGAGCCCCGGTCTGTATGTCCTGATGGTTTAAGCAAAACACGGTAAACGGGATGGCGGTCCGAATCCGCCGAGGGACAACTTTTACTCTATCAAAGCGAGGTAAGAATCATGTACGAAGACGAAGTGATGGATGTGAACGCGGCAGAGCCTGTGTATCAGGACGAGACTCTGGTCTGCAAGGAGTGCGGCAAGGAATTCGTGTTCACGGCTGGGGAGCAGCGCTTCTATGCGGAGAAAGGCTTCCAGAACAAGCCCAAGACCTGCAGAGCGTGCCGCGATGCGCGCAAGAACGGCGCGGAAAAGGCTGAAAAGCCCCGTTACGAGGCAGTCTGTGCCCAGTGCGGTGCCGTTGCATGGCTGAAGTTCCAGCCGCAGACGGATCGGCCGGTCTACTGCGACGCATGCTATAATGCGATGAGGGCAGTCCACCGCTGAGTCTTTGCCTTCTATACGGATCGGCGCGGCAAACGGTAGCGGAATGACCGTTTCCGCATAGGCGTCCGCGCCACGATACGGCGGCGTTTCCCGTGCGCAAAAAGGATACCGTGATCGCTTCACGGTATCCTTTTTGCCGTTGGGCATTAGCGCGTCCCGCCGGCGCTCTTTTGCGTTCCCGGAAAGTTTACACACGCCACTTGCATCCCCTGCCGGGATGTGCTATAATGTGTCGGAAAGAAAACTGTGGGAGGATACCATGCGCTTTTACGGATTTCAAAAAATGACACTGCTTGATTTTCCGGGCAAGGTTGCCTGTACGCTGTTCACGGGGGGGTGCAATATGCGCTGTCCCTTCTGTCACAACGCGTTGCTGGTCACGGAACTGGAGCAGGGAAACGATACATGGGACGAGGCGGAAGTGTTGACTTTTCTTCGGCGTCGGAAGGGACTGCTGGACGGCGTGTGCGTCACGGGCGGGGAGCCGACGCTTCAACCGGAGCTTGCCCCCTTCCTGCGGCGGGTGAAGGAATTGGGGTATGCCGTCAAGCTGGATACCAACGGAACACGCCCGGAGGTACTGCGCGCGTTGGTAGGGGAGGGGCTGGTGGATTACGTTGCCATGGACGTCAAGAACAGCCCTGCCCGGTACGCACTGACGGCGGGCATCCCGGCGGCGGAGCTGTCCGGCGTGTTTACCAGCATGGATTTCCTCCTCAGCGGCACTGTGGACTATGAATTCCGCACCACCGTTGTCCGGGAACTGCACACGGAGGCGGATATTGCGGCGATTGCCGACCGGATTGCCGGAGCGCGGCGCTATTTCCTGCAGAATTTCAAGGACAGCGGAAGCCTTGTGGGTGCCGGAACGTATACGGCGCATACGCCGCAAACGCTGGCGGCGATGTGTAAAATCGCGTGTGACAAGGGAATTCCGACCGAGTTGCGCGGCGTGTGAACGCCCGGCGCCGCCGGAGCAGGAAACCGGGTTGACACAATATCTTGATGATTTTTTGAAATTTGGCACAAAATATAGTAAAAATGGGCTTGACAAACCACGACAAGTATGGTATAGTATAGGAGCGGCGCGCGCGTCGGTGAACTGCCGGACGCAGTACGTACGCCGGAACAAAGTAACAGAGGAGAGGCAGTATGTATACAGTAGTCAAACGGGACGGCAAGGTTGTCAATTTCAACCTGAGCAAGATACGCAATGCAATCATTAAGGCGTTTGATGCCTGTGATTTGCAGTATAATGATGACACCATCGACTTTCTGGCGCTGAAGGTCACGTCCGATTTCCAGTCCAAGATCAAGGAGGATCGGGTGTCGGTGGAGGATATTCAGGACAGCGTGGAGTCGGTCCTGATTAAGGCGGGCTATGACGAGGTCGCCAAGGCATATATCCTGTATCGTAAGCAGCGTGAGCGTATGCGCAATATGAGCAATACGTTGCTGGACTACAAGAAGATTGTGGACAACTACCTCAAGGTCAATGACTGGCGCGTCAAGGAGAATTCCACCGTGACCTATTCGGTCGGCGGTCTGATCCTGTCCAACTCCGGCGCCATTACCGCCAACTACTGGCTGAGCGAGGTTTACGACGAGGAGATTGCCGATGCGCACCGGAACGCGGACATTCACCTGCACGACCTCTCCATGCTGACCGGCTATTGCGCCGGGTGGTCGCTCAAGCAGCTGATCCAGGAGGGACTGGGCGGTGTGACCGGCAAGATCACCTCTGCGCCCGCCAAGCATCTGGCAACGCTGTGCAACCAGATGGTCAACTTCCTCGGTATCATGCAGAACGAGTGGGCAGGCGCACAGGCGTTCTCGTCCTTCGATACATACCTCGCCCCCTTTGTCAAGTGTGATAACATGAGCTATGATGCCGTCAAGAAGTGCATCGAATCCTTCATCTTCGGCGTCAATACTCCTTCCCGGTGGGGCACGCAGGCACCCTTCTCCAACATCACGCTGGACTGGGTTGTCCCGCCCGACCTCGCCGAGCAGAACTGCATAGTCGGCGGCAAGGAAATGGACTTCAAGTATAAGGATTGCCAGCACGAGATGGACATCGTCAATAAGGCGTTCATCGAAACCATGATTGAGGGCGATGCCAACGGCCGCGGCTTCCAGTATCCCATCCCCACCTATTCCATCACCCGCAATTTTGACTGGTCTGACACTGAAAATAACCGGTTGCTGTTTGAAATGACCTCCAAGTACGGCACACCGTATTTCTCCAACTATGTCAACAGCGATATGGAGCCGACCGACGTCCGTTCCATGTGCTGCCGCCTGCGCCTTGACCTGCGCGAGCTGCGCAAGAAATCCGGCGGCTTCTTCGGAAGCGGTGAGTCCACCGGTTCGGTGGGTGTTGTCACCATCAATATGCCCAGCATTGCCTACCAGGCAGCCAATGAGGAGGACTTCTACCGCCGCCTCGACCGGTTGATGGATATCTCTGCCCGGTCGCTCAAGATCAAGCGCCGCGTCATCACCCAGCTGATGGAGAACGGACTGTATCCCTACACCAAGCGTTACCTCGGCACCTTCGCCAACCACTTCTCGACGATCGGACTGGTCGGCATGAATGAGGCGTGCCTCAACGCAAACTGGATCCGCGAGGATCTGACACATACGGCAGCGCAGAAGTTTACCGCCGCGGTGCTGAAGCATATGCGGGAGCGTCTGTCCGATTATCAGGAAATGTACGGCGACCTGTACAACCTGGAGGCAACGCCCGCCGAGTCTACCTCCTATCGCTTTGCCAAACACGACAAGGAGCGCTTCCCGGACATCATCACGGCTGCCCGCGACGGCGATACTCCCTACTATACCAACTCCTCCCACCTGCCGGTCGGCTACACGGAGGACATCTTCACGGCGCTGGATATTCAGGACGAGTTGCAGACGCTGTACACATCGGGAACGGTTTTCCATGCATTCCTTGGAGAAAAGCTTCCTGACTGGAAGGCTGCGGCGGCACTTGTGCGCAAGATTGCGGAGAATTACCGCCTGCCTTACTACACGCTGTCCCCCACCTATTCGGTCTGCCGCGACCATGGCTATCTGACCGGTGAGCAGTATACCTGCCCCATCTGCGGTCAGAAGACAGAGGTGTACAGCCGTATTACCGGCTACTACCGTCCCGTTCAGAACTGGAACGACGGTAAGTCGCAGGAATTCAAGGATCGCAAGACCTATGACCTCGGCGCCTCCCACCTGACGCATACCGGACCCATATCGGGCGGTATTGCATCCGGGGAAACCGAGCAGGAAACCGCCGCACCGGCAGAGATGCAGTCCTGCAATGCGCAGGTTTACCTGTTCGCTACGCCCACCTGCCCCAACTGCAAAATCGCGGCGGCGGCGATGGACAAGCTGGGCATGGTCTATGAAAAGGTGTATGCCAACGAGCATATTGATATGGCGAAGGAGTTTGGCGTCCGTCAGGCTCCCACGCTGGTGATTGTCTCGGACGGCGCGATTGAAAAGTACGCCGGTCTGCCGGAAATCAAGAAGTATCTCGCCGGACTGGCGCAGTAAATCCGACATGGGGGTTCCGCACATCCTCGGCATGAGTCAGCGGTTCCCCCCTAAAAAAACAAAGCGGTTCCGGCATCCGGAGCTGCTTTCCACAAGGCGGGGAAGGGGACTGTATGCTGTATTCATCCACAACATCCGGCATGGTCGATGTGTACGGGCTGGAGCGCGGACTTGAGCTGATGATGGACGCCGGGTTTCCGGCAATCGACCTGAATCTGGGAGACAACAACGAATACCTGTTCCGGGAGGACTGGCGCGAGACCGCCGACCGCATCAAGACGCTGGCAGATCGTCGCGGCGTGGTATTCAATCAGGCGCACGCGCCCTTCGGCGGCGGATATGCGCACTATACGGAGGTGCTGGTGCCGCAGATGCCGCGCGTGTTCGCCTTTGCGGGACGTGTGGGCATCCGGCAGGTGGTGGTGCATCCCCTGCAGAGGGGGCGTTACTACGGGCACGAGCAGGAGCTGTTCGACATGAACATGGAGTTTTACCGTTCGCTTGCACCGTACGCCCGCGAGGCGGGCGTGCGTATTGCCATTGAGAATATGTGGCAGAACCATCCGGTCAACGGACACATCGTGGATGACGTGTGCGCGGATCCGCACGAGCTGGCGGCATACTACGACACGCTGGATGATCCGGACTGCTTCACGGTCTGCCTGGATTTGGGGCACGTGGCGCTGTGCGGGCGGGAGCCAGAAGATGCTGTGCGTGTCCTCGGTCACGATCGGCTGGGCGCACTGCACATCCATGATGTGGACTACGTGAACGATCTGCACAACCTGCCCGGCATGGGCGGTATCCGGTGGGATGCGGTCTGCCGCGCGTTGGCGGATATCCGCTACCGGGGAGAGATGACACTGGAAGCGGCGCGCTTCCTGTCGCAATATGATAAGGACTTCCGCCCGACCGCCTGCCGCTTCATGGCGGACTGCGTTGCGCACCTTGCCGCGACGGTGGAGCGGATAATGGAGGTATAAAGAAAACCGGGGAGCTTCTCAAAGGCTCTCCGGCTTCCTTTTCTGTCTGTTGTCAGTGGAGTGTGGCTACATGGATCTTCCGCCGCCACCGTGCGATCTGCCGGAAGAGCTGGTATGTGTGGAGGAGCCGCCGCCGGAAGATTCCTTGGGCTTGGCTACCCGTGATACCGTCCGGTACAGGAAAATATCCCGTGCTTCCGTGATGTTCACGCTGTTTCCTTTGATGTAGCTTCCGGCGTAGCGCTGTTGCCTGACCGATTTGAGAGAGGATCGCATGGCATTCGTTGCGATCAGCCCGACTCCCAGACCGACCGCCAATCCGACAAAAATCCATATGGTGTCGTATGAACGGTAATCCAGAACCTCGTCCCGCACATCCTGCGCGAAAATCCGGAAGGCGGCACCGTACCGGTTTGCGCGGATGTCGTCCTCCATGTCGTCGAAAATGGATTCTATATCGGCATCCCGGATGGCTTTTATGCCCTCCCCGCTTGTGGAGAGCCACACTTCCTTGCTGGATCCGTTGATGTAGCGCAGGAACAGAGCACCGTCCCTGTTCGCACCGTACCCGTAGCCGTTGTAGTCAAAGTAGTCATCCGCGTAGTCCCGTGGCGTCTTGCCGTCGAGCGTATTGGTCGTGACCACCACAATATCAAAGTTCAGCTCCTCGCTGTACTGATCCAGTGTGGCACGCAGGGAATCAGCCTCAGCCTGGCTCAGCAAACCGGCATTGTCCACCAGCCGGGGCGGGTGGGCGTCTGCCGCGCCGACCGTCAGAACGCCGACCGTCAACAGCAACAGCAGGCAGATACCGAGAATGATTGCCGCCAGTATCCCCGCACGGCTCCGCCGGGGGATGTGTACTGTCTTGCTCATACCCGTCACCCCCTCACGCCAGCAGATGGATGAGGTAGGACAGTCCGATGATGCCCGCACTGACTGCGGCGGTCAGTCCCCAAAGCCATTTGTGGTACGCCGCCTTGTCCAGCGGCAGATTGCCAACGAACTTGCCGGTCTGCCCGTTCATAGCAAAGGTATAGGTCTGCCCGTTCCACTTGGTGGTCAGCAGCCAGACCGGCAACAGCGCGTACAGCGTTTTGCCTGCCTGCATCCGCACTGAAACGTGCTCCGGTACGATGCTGGAGTATCCGGTCACCGTAGATATGACCGCCGCCTGGGTGCTGTTCTTGATGCGTTCATTGGCACGCTCCTCGCAGTCTGTGGCGGATTCATTGTAGCGGTCGGCGAAGAATCCGGACAGGTACGCAGTCCGGAAATCCACCGCATCGCGGTAGTCGAACGGTTCAATGGATTCCATCAGGTCGTTCGGTATCCGGGTCGATCCGTCCACCGGAACGTGCTCAAAGGACAGCGATCCGCGGCGGAAAACCGCGTAGTGCGAGGTTTCGGTGTAGATGTAGTCCTTACTGCTCCATGTGCGCACCTGCGTTGCCCGGAAGCGAATGCCGGTCTCGCAGTCTGCATCGTACAGCCAGAAGGGAACGTAGATGCCCTTGACTTCCTGCAGGTGGTTCTCGTCCTTGAACACCTTGGGCAGGAGCCGCTTGCCGGACAAGTGCTTTGCCATGGCTGCAATGGCGGCTTTTTTGTCCAACTTGAACGGAATGACCAGATCGGGACGCAGCTCACCCTCCAGGTTTCCCTTGAGGATGACGGGGTTCCCGCAGAAGGGGCAGAAGGTGGCGGCTGCCGACGCTTCCGCGATGATTTCGCCGCCGCAGGAGTTGCAGACATAGGTTGCCATGCTTTGCGCTTCCGCCGCGTCCCACGATTGGCTCTCGGTTTTCCAGTCCAGGTGATCCGGCTGATCCTCCCGGACTGTCTCGTCGAACTGCCGGAGCGTATCCAGCTCGAATTCCGTATCGCAGTACGGACATTTCATTTTCTGGAGACTGGTGTCGAATTCAATGGCGCCGCTGCAGCAGGGGCATTTGAATTCCTGAATGGTGTGTTCCATAGGGAACGCCCTCCTCCGTTATTCAGAATGGGGGATCAGCGAACGATGTCGTTCTCGTCGAAGCGATTGCCGCACTCCGGGCAGAACTTGGGCGGGTTGGTCGGATCCTCCGGCACCCAACCGCACTTGTCGCACTTGTAGCGGGGGGTAGCCTCCGGCTTCTTGGCGCCGCACTCGGAGCAGAATCTTCCCGTGTTGTGCGCGCCGCAGGTGCAGACCCAGCCATTGTCCGCCGGGCGTGCCGTGCCGCATTCGGGGCAGAATTTGCCTGTCGCGGTCTTTCCGCATTCCGGGCAGACCCAACTGTCAGCCGGCTTTGCTTCCGGCTTTTTGGCACCGCACTCGGGACAGAATTTCCCGGTGACGGTCTTCCCGCAACCGGGGCAGATCCAGCTGTCGGCGGCGGGAGCCTGCGCCGGTGCGGGCTGAGGCTGTGCTGCCTGCTGTTGTTGCTGCTGCTGTTGCATGGCATACAGATTTTGCGTGTTGGCACCGGCATTCATTGCCATACCCATGCCCATAAAGCCAGTCATCGCGCCGCCCGTGTTGCCTGCGGCGGTACGCATGGCTTCTGCCTGCGCGGTGGCGAGCATACCGGCAGCCATACCGGGATCGCGGTATGTGGCTGCCCGCTGATCCTGCCGGAGCAGTTCGGCATCCTCTTCGGACAGCGTGACACCGCCCAATGCGACCGACACGACCGACAGTCCGCGCTTTTCTGCCCACTCGGCGGTCAGCTCCTGGTTGAGGTAATCCCGCAGCTCCTTGGTATGGTTCATCAGCTGGTTGGGGCGAAGCTCCAACTCGGACATACGCCCGACAGCAGGCATGAGTGCCGAAACGAACTCGGTCTTGAGCTGACCGTCCAGCTCGGAGCGCTCGTAACTGCCTGCCACGTTGCCGCAGACGTTGGTGTAGAACAGGATGGGATCGGAGATGCGGTAGGAGTAGGTTCCGTTGACACGCAGGCGCACATCGCGGTCGATGCCGACGCGGCTGTCCACAACGCGGAAATCAATGGGCGTTGCGGTCCCGAACTTGTTGTCCAGAATTTCCTTGGTGTTGAAGTAGTACACGCGCTGATCCTTGCCGGGGTCTCCGCCGTAGGAGAAGCGCTTTCCGATTGCGGTAAAGGTCTTTTTAAGCGAGTCGCCGAATTTGCCTGTGAAAACGCTCGGTTCACTGGAGCTGTCCCATGTGAATTCGCCCGGTTCGGCGCAGACCTCCGCAACCTTCCCCTGATCCACGATGATCATGCACTGTCCGTCCGCCACGGCGATGCCGGAGCCGTTGGAAATGACGTTGTCGTTCCCCTTGGTGTTGGAGGAGCGGCGGGTAGTCTTCTTCTGTCCCCGCACGACCAGCGTGTTTTTATCCAGAGCATCGCAGTAGAAGAATTCTTTCCACTGGTCGGCAAGCACGCCGCCAGCCGAGCCGAAAGCCGCCTTAATCAGTCCCATACGAATGTGACTCCTTTCAAATGTAGCCTGCCCTCCGTCCCGGAGGGTTTTGTTACCTTTATTATACAGGATTTCACGGTTTTTGTCAACTGTTTTGTGAAACACTGCAGGTCGTTGCGGGTTTTGCTTGCATCACCGGGGACATGTCTCCCGCCATGCGCCACTGCGACGCTAAAGGAGCGGCAAAACTGCCACAATATTTCCCGTCATATTACCCAGTATTCACACTACGTTCACAAATATATGGTAGAATATGAACACCGTGTATGCTGCCCGCGGAGGGATTTGCGATCTCCCCGCAGGCGAACGGAGAAAGGACAAGAATGAGCAAATATAAGACAGAATCCAGGGCTGCGTGCCCCGTCCGGAAAACATCCATCGGCGGTCAGGCGCTCATGGAGGGCATTATGATGCGCGGTCCGCGCCTTACCGCTATGGCGGTGCGCAATCCGCGCGGGGAGATTGTGCTGGAGAAATTCCCGACTTCATCCGGCAAGCGGCCGTGGCCCTGGCGGGTGCCGGTCATCCGCGGCATATTCAATTTTGCGGACAGTATGATATTCGGTTATCGGTGCCTGATGCGCTCTGCCGAAATATCCGGACTGGAGGATGCAGAGGAGGAGATGCGCTGCGAAAAGGCAGAGCGCCGCGCCGCGCGGGAGGCTGCGAAGAAGGGAACTCCCCTTGCGGCAACCGGCGACAGCAGTGCCGAGGCGATCCCGCCTGCCGATGCCGCGCCGGAGGACACTGCACCGGCGGCACAGCCCGACGCGGAAGCCGCGCCGGAACAGTCGGTCGCCGAAACGTCTGCCCACGGCAAGGATGGCGGCAAAGACAAAAAGACTTCTCCGCTGATGCTGGCAGTGACGGTAGTCAGCATCGTGCTGGCGTTGGCGCTTGCCATCGGACTGTTCATCATTGTGCCGACATGGCTGTACGAGACGCTTGCCGCGCATGTGGATTGGCTGGATGCGGACAACCGATACACCAAGTCGATCTTTACCGGTATCCTGAAGATTATCCTGTTGGTCGGCTATATGGCTGCCGTTTCGCTGATGAAGGATATCCGGCGCACCTTCCGTTACCATGGCGCCGAGCACAAAACGATTTTCTGCTATGAGGCGGGATTGCCGCTGACCGTGGAAAACGTGCGGATACAGCGCCGGTTTCACCCCCGTTGCGGCACCTCGTTCCTGATACTGATGGTGCTTGTCAGCATCCTGGTCGGCTTTTTCATCCCGCCGACCCTGTATGCGGGGAACCGCATAGTCAATACTCTGCTGTACAGCGGAATCCGCATTCTGCTGGTGCCCGTCATTGTCGGGCTTGGCTATGAGCTTATCAAATTCTGCGGGCGGCATGACAACTGGCTGACGCGCATCATCGCGGCTCCGGGACTTGCCCTGCAGCACATCACCGTCTTTGAACCGGATGATTCCATGATCGAGTGTGCCATTGCCGCTGTCCGGGAGGTCATTCCGGAGGACGGCAGCGATGCCTGGTAACGGGAATCCGGGGCAGGCGCCGTCCAACGCGGCATATCCGGGGGTTCCCGGTATTTTTCCGGCAAACGCCGGACAGTATGGAGGATTTGCTATGTCTGTCAAGGTAATCGAATGCAAGGACTATGAAGAGATGTCCCGCGTCGCCGCCGGGCTGGTGGCGGACGTTATGCGCGCCCGGCACGATGCCGTGCTGGGGCTTGCCACCGGATCCACGCCCGTGGGGATGTACCGGGAGCTTGCCCGAATGAACCGCGCGGGCGAGATAGACTTTTCTGACGTGACCACGGTCAACCTGGACGAGTACTACCCCATCTCACCGGAGAACGACCAGAGCTACCGCTACTTCATGAACGAGAATCTGTTCAGTCATGTGAACGTGGATCTGTCCCGCACCTTCGTGCCGGACGGCGCTGCGACAGACCCGGATGAGGCGTGCCGCCGCTATGAGGAGATCCTTGCATCGGTCGGTCAGGTGGATATACAGGTTCTGGGCATCGGGCAGAACGGGCATATCGGCTTCAATGAGCCGGCGGACACGCTGTGCGTTGCCACGCACGTTACCGATCTCACTCCCTCTACCATCAAGGCGAATGCCCGCTTCTTTGCCTCCGAGGCGGAGGTTCCGACACGCGCGCTGACTATGGGGATGGGAACCATTCTGCGCGCGAAAAAGATTCTGATTATGGCGAACGGAGCCGCCAAGCGCGATGCCGTGGCTACTATGCTGGCTGGCGGACTGACGACTGCCTGCCCCGCCTCGCTCCTCAACCTGCACGCTGACGTGACACTGGTCTGTGACGGCGCGGCGCTGGGTAGGTAATCCTGCCGGCACCTGAGAAAACCTTCCAGTCCGCCTGACCGCATAACCCTTTCCGGCACGGCTCATACTCCCTTTACCGAAAAAAAGGGGGAGTATGAGCCATGTACCGCAGTAAGGTTGTCATATGCGGCGTCAATACGTCGCGGCTGAAGGTTCTCTCCGAGGAGGAGAAGCAGGCGTTGCTTCTCCGCATGAATGATCCATCGTTGGATGCGGCGGCGCGGCGGCAGGCGCGGCAGGACATGATTCTCGGCAATCTGCGGCTGGTGCTTTCCATCATACAGCGTTTCACCGGACGCCGCGAGAGCGGTTGGGTTGTGGACGATCTGTTTCAGGTCGGTTGCATTGGGCTGGTCAAGGCGGTGGACAATTTTGACCCCGCCCGTGAGGTTATGTTTTCCACTTACGCTGTCCCCATGATCCTCGGGGAAGTGCGCCGCTTCCTGCGGGACAGCGCCGCCGTCCGGATCAGCCGCTCCACGCGCGACCTTGCCTATCGGGCGCTGACCGTGCGGGAGGAACTGACTGCCGAGAACCAAAAGGAACCGACGGTGGACGAGATCGCCGGGCGGCTGGGCGTACCGCGCGGGCAGGTGGCTGCGGCGATGGAGGCGATTGTCGAGCCGCTGTCACTGTACGAGCCGGTATACAGCGAAAACGGCGATTCCCTTTACGTGATAGACCAGTTGAGCGACTCCTCGCGTGATGCGAGCGACGAGTCCTGGCTGGAGAACCTTGCTCTGCGGGAGGCGGTCGCCACGCTGAATCCGCGCGAGCAGACCATTATTCGCCTGCGCTTCTATCAGGACAAAACGCAGATGGAAATCGCCTCGGAGATCGGCATATCGCAGGCGCAGGTATCCCGGCTGGAGAAAGCGGCGCTGGAAAAGCTCCGGCGGCAGTTATGAGCCTGCCGTGCCGCGCCGGACGGTTTTCTGCCGGCGCGTGCCCGGCAGATTGCGGAGCAAAGGCTGCCTTGAATTTCAATACAAATGACGGAAGAAAGAAAGGAACACCGACATGGATAAGCATTTCAGACTCATCCTGAAGGATGAGGGACAGGACATCTATATGCCCCGGCAATGCCAGAGCTGGGGGTACCGCTACGGACCCAGCATCATGGTGCACGGCGACATATGCGAGGCATGGTTTGCTTCCCCGGGCGACGGCTACGAAGCGGATTGGTTTACCTATCGGCACTCCGAGGACGGAGGCAGGACGTGGAGCGAGGAACGCGTGGTCATGACCCCGGTTCCGAATTCCATGGATTGGTTTTCGGTCTGCGATCCGGCGGTGTTCAAGTACGGTAAGTACTACTACATAGGATATACCTCCACTGTTTTCGCAAACGGCGGCGGTGTGTGCAACAATGGCTTTGTTGCCCGCTCCACCTCCCCGACCGGACCGTTTGAACGCTGGTGCGGGAACGGTTGGGGTGAGGCAGGACCGGACGGCGTCCGCTGGCTGGGCAAGCCTGCACCGGTCATCTATTACGACGAGGACTGGCACAACTGGGGCGCGGGGGAGTTTTCCTTTGTGGTCAAGGACACCGTGCTGTACATCTACTATACGTGGACGTCCCGGGATATAAACGGCAGGGAAGTCCACGAGACGCGCGTTGCAACAGCGGATATTACGCGCGAGGACTGGCCTGCCACGGTGACATACCGGGGCGTGGCGGTGACACGTCCGCGGGGATCCAATGACTCCTACGATATGGTGTACTGCGAGGATCTCGGCAAGTTTATCGCTCTGTCGACGGATTATCGCTTTTCCGAGGACAGTATGCTGGCAGTGTATGAGTCGGACGACGGACTCATTTATCGCCGCGTGAACGAGATACGTGCCAACACGGGCTGGATGCTGCACAACTGCGGTATTTCCGGCGACGAACAGCACCACATCCGCAAGGGTGATACCATGCTGCTGGCGTATGCCTACGGGAATCAGTGGGGATGCTGGGGGACGCGCATGCATGCCTACGATTTTGATCTTATGTTTGAGGACTTCTACTCCGAGAAGGACGAGCCGAATGTCCACCATGAGATCGTGAAGTGGGAGAATCCGACAGAGTATGTGCCGACGGCACTGTTTTTGGAAAAGCCGCATTTCCTTCGCCTCAAGGTCGGGGAGTCGCGTCCGTTGCCGCTGTTCTCCATGAATGTCTGCTATGAGGCGCGCCCCGTTACAACAGGCGTGAAATTTTCCAATTATGACAAGGAGATAGCCGTCATCCGCTGCTGCCGCATCACGGCACGCTCGCCTGGCATGACCTATGTGGCAGCTGTCTGGAACGGGTTGCGCTGTGAATTCCCTGTCTATGTCTACGAGACAGACCCGCCTGCCTTCTGCCCCATGCAGCCGTATCCGGACAAGAAGGTCGTGTTCTTTGAGCCGCTGGTCCATGAGTATCGCGTCAGCCTGCTGCACTGCGATAAAAAGCAGCTCCGGGGACTCTGCACCTATGCGGACGGCTCGTGGTTTGAGCTTGCCGGCAAAGCGGACGGCGTTGTGTACATCAACCGCAGTCCGGAACTGTTTGTCGTGGACGAGGAAGGACACGTTCTCCCCACGGGGCGCGAAGGCACCGGAACCGTCACGCTGTCCTGCGGAGGGCATGGCTTCGACGTGGCGATCGTGGTGGCTGAATAACGGACGGTGCTGAGCAGTCCGACCGCATTTTCCCGTCCTTTTCGTCAAAACGGAAAAAATCCGTGAAAGCTCTTTACAACCGGACGGAAATGTAGTAAAATAGCACCGAACGAGCATAGGGGATCGGAAAGGTCCCGAACAGAAATTGCAGAAGGCGAGGCATACTCCGATGGATCAACCGGTATATAAACGAATCCTGCTCAAGCTATCCGGCGAGGCGCTGGCACCCGCGAACCGGGAGGACGGGATTCTGGACTTTCCCTTTATTGACAAGGTAGCCGCCGTGCTTAAAAAGTGCCGTGAGGCGGGCGTTGAGATCGGCGTCATTGTCGGTGCGGGCAATATCTGGCGCGGCAAGCAGGGGGCGGCGCAGATGGATCGGTGCCGCGCAGACCATATGGGAATGCTGGCAACAGCCATCAACGCGTTGGCGTTGCAGGACAGTTTTCAGCACGCGGGTCTGGACACGGTTGTGATGACCGCCGTGGAGATGGACGCATATGCCGACCGATACAACGCCAGAGCAGCCAACCGCCTGCTGTCCGAGGGGAAGATCGTGATCTTCGGATGCGGCATGGGCGTGCCGTACTTCTCCACTGACACCGCAGCGGTTCTCCGTGCCGCCGAGATCGGGGCGGATGCTCTGCTGATGGCGAAAAACGTGGATTACCTCTACACTGCCGACCCCCGCAAGGATCCTGACGCTAAGCCGATCCACGACATCACGTATACCGAGATTCTGGAGAAGAACCTGCGTGCCTTCGACATGACCGCCGTTTCCTTCTGCAACGAGAACGACATTGAGGCATACGGCTTCGCGCTGGCAGATCCCGAAAACATTTACCGGGTCGTCATGGGTCAGCCCGTCGGCACCCGGATGCATACGTAATGCAGACACCGCCGTACACGCTCCCGGACACAGTAACCAACATATAAGGAAAGGAACGCATACCATGAAGTACGATACCAAAGCCCTTGAGGCGAAAATGAAGAAAACCATATCCGCCTATGAGACCAATCTGGAGACCATCCGCGCCGGGCAGGCGAATCCCGCCGTGCTCAACCGCGTGACGTTTGAGTATTACGGTGCGCCGACGCCGCTGAACACCATGGCGAATGTTATGGTTACGGATGCACGCACATTGACCATTCAGCCTTATGACCGTTCCACGCTCAAGGCGATGGAAAAGGCGATCCTGGCATCGGATGTCGGGATTACGCCGCTGAATGACGGCACGGTATTGCGGCTTGTGTTCCCCCAGCTGACTGAGGAGCGCCGCCGCGACCTGACCAAGCAGGTGAAGAAGATGGGCGAGGATGCCAAGGTTGCCCTGCGTAATGAGCGCCGCAATGCCAATGAAGAGGTCAAGAAGGCAAAGAAGGACAGCACCATGACCGAGGACGAGGCGACCGCTTCCGAGAAGCTGATACAGGATGTGACCGACAAGTTCGTCAAGAACGTGGATGCCATTACCGACGCCAAGAACAAGGAACTGATGGAGATCTGACAGATCAACAGGGCGGAGACCGCACGCGGAGACGGGTCGGCTCCGCCCTGCCTGTCTGCCGGGGGCATATTTCGGGTCGGAAAGGATACATACCGTGAGAAAAAAGACAGCGGCGCAGGAGGTACTGCGTCCGGACGCGAATTTCAGGCATATCGCCTTCATCATGGACGGCAACGGGCGCTGGGCGAAAAAGCGCGGGATGCCGCGGGAGTACGGTCATAAAGTCGGCTCCGCCACCTTCAAAAAGGTGTGCCTGTACTGCTGTGATATCGGCTTTCAGGCGGTGACGGTCTATGCCTTCTCCACCGAGAACTGGAAGCGTCCCCCCCATGAGGTGGATACCATCATGGGCATTCTGGATGATTATCTGGAGGAACTGAAGCGCGATTATCCCAAGTACCACAACCGTTTCCACTTTATAGGAGATCTGTCGGTGCTGACGCCCGCACTGCGGGAGAAGATCGCGTATGTTGAGTCGCTTAACGCGCAGGAGCCGCAGGTGTTGAACATCGCGCTGAACTACGGCGGGCGAGCAGAAATGGTGCACGCCTTCCGCCGTCTGGCGGCAGAAGGGAAGGGCGCGGATGATATCACCGAGGAGGATATTGCCCACGCGGTCTATACGGCTGAATGCGGTGATCCGGATATGATTGTGCGTACCGGGGGAGATCTGCGCCTTTCAAACTTCCTGCTGTGGCAGGCGGCATATGCCGAGCTGTACTTTACCGAGAAACTCTGGCCGGATTTCGGACCAGCCGATGTGGACGAATGTGTCCGGGAATTCTACTCCCGTAAGCGCCGCTGGGGCGGTTTGTGATACTATTGCTATCTGTCGTGAGGTTATTCTTATGCTGAAACGGATTTTGACAGCCGCCGTGGCTTTGTGTCTGTTTGTCCCAGTCCTGATATTCTCCGAAACGTGGGCGTTCCCTGTCCTGTTCGCGCTCTGTGCCCTGATCGGAGTTTTTGAATTGCTCCGCTGTGTGGGACTGCACCGGAATCCCTGGATTGCCGTGCCGCTTTGCCTGCTTGCACTTGCCGCACCGCTGGGGGTCCGCTATGCGCTGGTCAACCGCGGCGCACAGGAGGGGACTGTCTGCACGGTCGCGCTGGGCGCGATCCTGCTTCTTGTCGTGTACCTGCTCGGTGTGGCGGTGCTGGATCATAAGCGTACAGACATCACATCGGTCTGCACGGTGTTTGCCGTGTTCCTGTACACGGCAGGGGGCTTTGCAGGGGTTGTCTGCCTGCACGACATGTTTTCGTTTTTCTTTGCCATCATGGTATTTGTCGGCGCGTGGGTGACCGACACTTTTGCATACTTTTCCGGCAGACTGTTCGGAAAGCACAAGCTGATACCGGAAGTCAGCCCCAAGAAAACCGTGGAGGGTGCCATCGGCGGAATGCTGGGCTGTACCCTGGTCTTTGCGGGCATGACGGTGCTGTATAACCGGACCGGTATCTGGGGGGAGCATGAGGCGCTGTCCGTTTGGCTGATGATCCCGGCGGGACTGCTTGTTTCTGTCGTGTCCCAACTCGGCGACCTTGCCATGTCCCAACTCAAGCGGCATTTTGGCATAAAGGATTTCGGCAAGCTTCTGCCGGGGCACGGCGGCATCCTGGATCGGTTTGATTCGGCGCTGGCGGTGTCTGTCACGTTGCTGGTTTTCTTCATGGCGACCGGCGTCAAGGCAGGCTGATACGGTTCCGTGCCATGCCGATGCATATGCGGGACGGAAGGGATATATACTGAATCATGGTGAATCAGGAAGCAATACAGGGGGAAATCCAGGGGTACCCGGATCTTATCATCTTAGGCTCAACCGGCTCGGTTGGCACGCAGGCGGCAGATGTTGCCGCGGCACACGGCATCCGCGTTCGCGGGTTGTCCGCGCATCGCAACGTGGAGGCTGTGGAGGCGCAGGCGCGTCGGTTTCTGCCGGACTGCGCCGTTATGACCGATCCGGAAGCCGCCGCTGACCTGCGGTTGCGGCTGGCGGATACGCCGGTGCGGGTGCTGTCCGGTTTTGCGGGCATCCGGGATATGATAGGGGAAGCCCGGACAGAAAACCCGCATGGTCTGACGGTGGAGAACTCCATCCTCGGCGAGGCAGGGTTGCGTCCCACGCTGGACACACTGGAAGCGGGACACCGGCTGGCGCTTGCCAATAAGGAATCTCTGGTCGTGGGCGGGGAGCTGGTCATGGAGCTGTCCCGCCGTACAGGCAGTGAGATACTGCCGGTGGACAGCGAGCACTGCGCCATTTTCCAGTGCCTGCGGGCGGGGGAGCGGCGCGAGGTGCGGCGCATCCTGCTGACTGCGTCGGGCGGTCCCTTTTTCGGGTATACGCAGGAACAGTTGACCCGTGTTACCAAGCAGATGACGCTGGCGCATCCGACCTGGCGCATGGGGCAGAAGATCACGGTAGACAGCGCAACCCTGATGAACAAGGGCTTTGAAGTCATTGAGGCGGTACATCTGTTCGGCGTAGCGCCCGAGCAGGTGCAGGTGGTGGTGCACCGCGAGAGCATCGTACATTCCATGGTGGAGTATGTTGACCGCAGTGTCATCGCCCAGCTTTCGGTGCCGGATATGCGGCATTGCGTGCAGTATGCACTGACTCACCCGCACCGATTGCCTGCCGGGGATACGGTGGGGGAATTGGACCTGTTTTCGGTCGGCAAGCTGACATTCTGTCCGCCTGATACCGCCACATTCCCCCTGCTTGCACTGGCTGTTGCCTGCATCCGGCGCGGCGGGGCACTCCCTGCAGTGCTCAATGCCGCCAATGAGGTGGTTGTGGATGCGTTCCTGCATGAGCGGATACGCTTTTGTGACATTCCCGGTTTGGTGACGCGCGTTACGGAGCAACTTTCGGACGCGGCAAACCTGCACCTTTACGAGGAGATACTGAGCGCCGACCGGGCGGCGCGTGAGACGGCGCGGGCATTGCTGTCCCGCATATGAATGCGTGACCGGAGGTATACGGATACCGATGCAGATACTGAATTTTCTTCTGTACTTTGCCCTGACCGTGCTGGGAATGGGCGTGCTGATTTTTGTCCATGAGCTGGGACATTACCTGACGGCACGGGCGTGCCATGTTACCGTGCATGAATTTTCGCTCGGCATGGGAAAGCGCCTGTGCGGTTTCACGTCCAAAAAGACCGGCATACAGTACTCCCTGCGTCTGCTGCCCATCGGCGGCTACGTCGCTATGGCAGGGGAGGACGAAGGTGGCGAGGGGGCGGGCGACCCCAATGCTTTCTGCAAAAAGAACGTTTGGCAGCGGATGTTGATACTGGCTGCCGGAGCCGGGATGAATGTTCTGACCGGCTTTCTTGCCATGCTGATCCTGACTGCCGGTCTGACGGCATCCGGTTACCGACTGCCCTCTACCACCATCGAGTATTTTGCCGCCGGGGCGCCCAGCTATGTCACCGGACTGGAGAAAGGCGACACCGTGCTCCGTGTCGGTGACACGACGGTACACACAGGCTACGAGCTGGCATATGAAATCATGTTCTCGGGGTACAAGCCGATTGACGTTCTGGTAGAGCGGAACGGGGATCGCGTATTGGTTGAGAATGTCCGCTTCCCCACGGAGGCGGCGCAGGGCGTTGCGCTCGGCAACATGGATTTTCAGACGGCACCTTTGGAGCCGACCGCCTGGAACGTTGTACGGGCGGGCTTTTGGCGTGGTGTATCCTCCATCAAAATGGTGTTTGATTCACTGAAGGGGATCGTGACCGGACGGTTCGGATTTTCCGACCTGTCCGGACCCATCGGCGTGACTTCGACCGTCACGGAAGTGGCGCACCAGCCAATGGCAGGGTGGAATCTTCTGTACCTGTTTGCGGTCATTGCCATGAATCTGGGCGTATTCAATCTGCTCCCCATACCGGCGCTGGACGGCGGACGGCTGTTTTTCCGGATACTGGAGGTGCTGTCTTTCGGCAAACCGATCAGTCCCAAGGTTGAGGCGAAGATACACAGCGTGGGTATGATGCTGCTTCTGGCATTCACGGCGGTCATAGCCTGCAAGGATATATTCAATCTGTTCTGAGGGGCAAGCAAATGAAGTATAACGACATACGCCGCCCGGCGCGGGCGGTACGTATCGGGCGGGTAACGGTCGGGGGCAATGCGCCGATCGCCATCCAGTCCATGACCAACACGGATCCGCATGATGTTGCGGCAACGCTTTCCCAGATCCGGGCGCTGGCGGCGGCGGGGTGTGATATCGTGCGTCTGACCGTCCCGGATCGTGAAGCGGCGGAGACTGTCCGCGTCATCAAGGAGAGCGGCGTGCAGATTCCGATTGTTGCGGACATCCATTTCGACTATCGGCTGGCCCTGCAGTGCGCGGAGTACGGAGTGGACAAGATCCGTATCAATCCCGGGAATATCGGCGGAGAAGACCGCGTCCGGGCTGTGGCGGATGCCTGCCGTGCCCGGCATATCCCGATCCGTATCGGTGTGAACAGCGGCTCGTTGGAGAAGCATATTCTGGAAAAATACGGCGCCCCGACTCCCGAGGCGCTGTGCGCGTCTGCGCTGTACCATGCGTCACTGCTCGAAAAGTTTGATTTTGAAGATATCGTCATTTCTATCAAGGCTTCCTCCGTCCCAGCCACGATTGCTGCCAATCGGGCGCTTGCAGCCGCTTGTCCGTACCCGCTCCATCTCGGTGTGACCGAGGCAGGCGGGGCAGAGATGGGTGTCATCAAGTCCGCCGCCGGAATCGGCGCACTGCTGTGCGATGGGATCGGCGATACCTTCCGCGTGTCGCTGACCGCTGACCCGGTGCGGGAGGTGGAGGCGGCACACCGAATTCTGAATGCGCTGGGCGTGGAGGGGCAGTGCGGCTTGCAGATTGTATCCTGCCCCACCTGCGGACGCACGAAGATTGATCTTATCCCGCTGGCAGAGCGCTTTGAGACGGCGATCCGCGAGGCGGGGCTGTCCGATCTGCCGGTCAAGGTGGCGCTGATGGGCTGTGCTGTCAACGGACCCGGCGAGGCGCGCGAGGCGGATATCGGAATTGCGGGCGGCAGCGGCGAGGCATTGCTGTTCGCCCACGGGGAGATACTGCGAAAGGTTCCGGAGGAGGAAATCATTCCGACCCTGCTCCGTGCATTGGAGGATATCCGGCGCACGCGGGAGGGCAGGGCATGAGGACACTGCCGGAGCTCCTGAACCGCTACGCGCCCGACCCGGATACGCGGGATATCCTGCTGTCTGCCACCGAGTACAGCGTACAGGCAGATAAGGAGCACCGGGCGCTGATCCTGAGCATATCGTTTCCTGCTATCGTGAGCAAGCGGACGCTGTACCGCATGGAGGACGAGATATCGCAGGCATACGAACTGGCGTATACCAAGATTATGCCGCACTACCCGCGCGAGCTGTTCTCGGAGGACTATATTCCGGAGTTGCTCTGCGAGACGGAGCGCGTCGGTATCGTGGCGCGCGGCTTTTTCGGCGACTATACATATCGGCTGGAGGACGACTGCCTGACGGTGGAGATTCCGTTCATCCGCGCGGGGGTAGAGTTGCTGATCCATGCGCAGACGCCGCTGGTCATGCAGCGGATTCTCAAATCTGAATTTGACATTGATCTGCATGTGGAGGTCGTCAATTCCGAAGCGGCGCAGGACAGCGTCACACAACACCAGCGTACCCTTCTGGAGCAGGCTGACAAGCAGATACAGAGCGCCCTGCGCACCTATGGACAGAGCAGTGCGCCCCGGAATACGCCGGCGGAGGATAAGCCCAAGGAGACGATCCTGCCCCGTGTCGGAAGCCTGTTTTCCCTGCCGCCGGATTCCGATGGCGCGTCGGAAACCACGCATCCTGAGCAGGGGGAAGTCAAAGCGCCGAACGGAAAATACCACATTGGCTTTATGACCTTTGATGTCTCCGATCCGGAGTATCTGCTGGGTGCAAAGTTCGATGTGACTCCGACGGCACTTTCCGCTATTGACAAGCCCCGCCGCGGGTTGGTCATCCTGGGCGAAGTGTTCGGATACACCAAGGAGGCAAGCCGCAACGGGGACAAGTTCAACGTTACTTTCAACCTGACGGACAACAGTGCTTCCATTGAGTGCAAAGCGTTCGGGCTTTTGCCGGAGGACGCGGACGCGCTTGGTGCGGCAGTCAAGAACGGGGCGATCCTTGCCCTGCACGGCTACTGCCGCCGAGAGGTGCGGCGTGACCGCACCGAGGGTCCGGATCTGATTTTCTTCCACGATGCAGTTGCCCGGATACGGCGCATTGACCGTTCCGATGACGAGCCGGTGAAGCGTGTGGAACTGCACCTGCACACGCAGATGTCCTCCATGGACGCACTGATAAACCCGGCGGATGCCGTGAAGCGGGCGAAGTACTGGGGACATCCTGCCATTGCCATTACCGACCACGGAAACGTCCAGGGCTTTATGGAAGCCATGCTCGCCGCAGAAAAAAGCGGGCAAAAGGTTATCTGGGGCATGGAAGCGTATTTCGTCAACAACACCTCCGGCGCGGTGTACGGAAGCTGTGATGGCGGGCTGGAGGAGGAAGCCGTCGTGTTCGACCTGGAAACGACAGGTCTGTCGGCACAGAACTGCCGCATCATTGAGATCGGCGCCGTAAAAATCCGTGACGGACAGGTACTGGATCGCTTTGATACCTTTGTCGATCCGGAGGGGGCTATCCCGCCGGAGATCACCAAGCTGACCGGCATTTCACAGGAAATGACTGCGGGAGCGCCGGACGAACTGACAGCGCTTCAAATGTTCTTCCGCTTTGTCGGAAAGCGGGCTGACGGCGGTGATGTATTGCTGATCGCCCATAACGCCGACTTTGATACGGGCTTTCTCCGCGCGGCGGCAGACCGGCACGGTGTTCCGTTTACGAATCCCTATCTGGATACGCTGGCGTTGGCGCGCTACCTTCTGCCGGATCTGAAAAACCATAAGCTGGACACGGTTGCCAATCACTATAAGTTGGGCGACTTCAACCATCACCGTGCCTGCGATGATGCGGAAATGCTGGCGAACATATGGTTCTCCATGTGTGCCGATCTGGACGAGGGCGGTATCCGGACGTTCGAAGCGTTGCGAACCGATATGGCGGAGAAAACAGACCCGACCCGCCTGCCCTCCTATCACCAGATCATTCTGATACGCAACAAAGTGGGGCAGAAGAACCTTTACCGTTTGATTTCGGACAGCTACCTGAAATACTTCAAGAAGAACCCGCGCATCCCCAAGACCGAGCTGGAGAAGTACCGCGAGGGGCTTATCATCGGTTCCGCCTGCGAGGCGGGTGAGCTGTTCCGGGCTATTTTAGACAATAAGCCGGAGGCAGAGATCGAGACGATCGTCCGGTTCTATGATTATCTGGAAATTCAGCCTATCTGCAACAACCGGTTCCTGATCGCGGAGGGCAGAGTCAAGGATGATGAGGGACTGCGCAATCTGAACCGGCGCGTGGTCGCACTGGGCGAGAAGTACGGCAAGCCTGTGGTTGCCACCTGCGACGCGCACTTCATGAATCCGGAAGATGAGATATACCGCAAGATTCTGCAAGCCGGCATGAAATTCCGGGATTATGACCGCGACTGCGGGCTGTATTACCGCACAACGCGCGAGATGCTGGACGAGTTTGCCTATCTCGGAGAGGAGAAGGCTTACGAGGTGGTCGTGACCAACACAAACTACATCGCAAGCTGTATTGATGACAATGTGCGCCCTTTCCCGAAGGGAACGTTCACGCCGCACATGGACGGCGCGGAGGAGGATCTGACCCGCATCTGCTACGAGAACGCCCGTAAGCGATACGGCGATCCCTTGCCCGACATTGTGGCACAGCGGTTGGAGCGCGAGTTGTCCTCCATCATAAAAAACGGCTTTGCCGTGCTGTACATGATTGCGCAGAAGCTGGTCTATTACAGCGAACAGCAGGGGTATCTCGTCGGCTCGCGCGGCTCGGTCGGTTCCTCCGTGGTGGCGTCGTTGGCTGGAATCTCGGAGGTCAACCCGCTCAGTCCGCACTACTGGTGCCCGAACTGCCAATACAGCAATTTTGACGTGTCATCCGACATCGGCTCCGGCTTTGACCTGCCGGATGCGACCTGCCCGCGTTGCGGGACAAAACTCAATTACGACGGGCATGACATCCCCTTTGAGACGTTCCTCGGATTTTACGGCGACAAGTCGCCGGATATCGACCTTAACTTCTCCGGCGAGGTGCAGGGTAAGGTACACAAGTACACCGAACAGCTGTTCGGTGCGGAGAACGTGTTCCGTGCCGGGACCATCGGCGCACTGGCTGACAAGACGGCATACGGATTTGTCATGAAATACCTGGAAGGGAAGGGGATCAGCCTCAACCGCGCCGAGGTCAATCGACTGACCAGCCGCTGTGTCGGCGTCCGCCGCACGACGGGACAGCATCCCGGCGGCATTGTGGTCGTGCCGAAGGAATACCAGATCTATGATTTCTGCCCGGTACAGCACCCGGCGGATGACCCCAACTCGGATATCGTGACCACGCATTTCACCTTTGAGTATCTGCACGATACGCTGCTTAAGCTGGACGAGCTGGGACACGATATGCCGACCAAGTACAAGTATCTGGAGAAGTATTCGGATACCTCGGTCATGGATGTACCCATGAATGACCGTTCCATTTATGACCTCTTCCTGTCCACCCGTTCGCTTGGCGTCTCGCCGGATGATCTTGCCGGTGTTCCGTTGGGAACGCTGGGGCTTCCGGAGCTTGGTACCAAATTCGTCATCAAAATGCTGCAGGAATCCCGCCCGCAGTCGTTTGCCGACCTGCTCCAGATATCCGGACTGTCGCACGGCACCGATGTCTGGACGAACAACGCGCAGGATCTGATAAAGAACGGAACCTGTACCATTTCCAACGTCATCGGGACGCGTGACTCCATCATGCTGGCACTGATCCGCTACGGTGTGGAGAAGAGTCATGCTTTCAAAATCATGGAGATGGTGCGTAAGGGCAAGGGACTGACTCCGGAGTATGAGGCAGAGATGCGCGCCGCCAATGTGCCGGACTGGTACATCGCGTCCTGCAAGAAAATCAAGTATATGTTCCCGAAAGCACACGCCGCCGCGTACGATATGTCGGCTATCCGGCTGGGATGGTACAAGGTGCATCGACCGCTTGCATTCTACTGCGCCATGTTCACGGTTCAGCCGAACGGATTTGACGGGGAGCTGGTCATGCGCGGAAAACGTGCCGTCCAGGAGTACATCCTCGATATCGACAAGCGCGGCAATGAAGCACAGCCCAAGGAACAGCAGAGTCTGCCGGTTCTTCAGCTTATCAACGAGGCGATGGCGCGGGGAATCCGGTTCCTGCCGGTGGACCTCACGCATTCCAGTGACCGCGAGTACCTGCCGGAGAGTGGCGGCATCCGGATGCCCTTTTCGGCGCTTGCCGGGGTGGGGGATAACGCCGCCGCAAACATCGTTGCCGCCCGCGAAGAGGAGCCGTTTTTCTCTGTGGAGGATCTGCAGACCCGTGCCAAGCTGACAAAGGCGGTGGTGGATATTCTCCGCCAGTGCCGGGTGCTGGACGGATTGGATGAGACTGACCAGATGACCATCGCCTTCTGAGAGACCGCCAACGGGTTTCCGAAAAACCTTTGAGACACGAATACCTTTCGGAGAGGAGCCTGTCATGCATATACCCAAGCAGGACACCGTCGGCATCGACGTACTGTCCTTTGAGGAGGCGCTTGCCGCCGCCCAATGCCCGCAGGCGGACTACGATGTCAGCCGCTGGCTGTACGTTCCGCCCACCTACGAGGAGTACCGATATATTCTCGGCACGCGCGGGGTGCATCCGCTCATCTGCGTGGGCATCAATCCTTCCACTGCCGAGCCGGACAGGCTCGATCCGACCCTGCAATCCGCCCAACGCATTGCGCGCTTCAACGGATATGACAGCTTCCTCATGTTCAACGTGTATGCCCAGCGTGCGACCCGTCCGGACGACATGGAGAAAACCCCAAACGCATGGCTCCACGGCGAGAACATGAAGGCGTTCGCGTACCTGCTCACACTGTGCCGGGGTACGCCTGCCGTGTGGGCGGCGTGGGGAAGCATCATCGAAAAACGCGCATACCTTTCCGCCTGCGTGGCGGATATGCTGGAGATTGCCGGACGGCAGGGCGCTGTCTGGTACCATGCCGGCGCGCTTTCCAAGGCGGGACATCCCCACCATCCGCTGTACCTGCGGGCGGATACCAGACTGGAACCCTTTGATACCGGTGCATACCTCGCGCGTCTCGCGGAACGCACACCCGCGGGGCAGCGGGGCTGACCCGGCTGACCACCCCCCCATAGATCCCCAATGCTATGTTTATACAGGAAAGGAAATCGCAACATGAAAGAAACTTCAAAACGCCTTATTAGGGGCATCCTGCTGACTCTGGCAGTCCTGCTGCTTGCTGTCCTGTGTGCCGTTTCCTGTCACACGAACGGTGGCAACGAAGAAACCACCCTGCCGGATACCATTCCGGTCGTACCCGATGACAGCGGATCTGCGACGTCCGATACCGAGGCAGTGACAGATCCTGCTACCGAAACCGATACCGAACAGGATACCACGCCGCGTCCTTCGGCAGTCGTGTTCCCCGGTACGGGGACGCCCGACTATACCCGGTACATCACGGCGACCCGCATTCATGACGTGCTGGCGGGCAACGACGCGCTGGTGATCGGTCTGAAGGCGGCGAAAGGCTATCGCTGTGCGGAGCTGGAGGAGTACAGTGCCGATCTTGTCGAGGTGACAGACGGCGAGGTGCTGGTTCACGCGGATTTTGTCTGTGACGTCTATGGCGTGACGGGCAGCAGCGTTACCGGTATGGCGACTCCGCAGGCGGTCGCCGGTGCGATCGGCAAAAAGGTGCTGGTATATGATCACAAGCTGGTCATGTTCTTTGACGGCGGCGAGGCGCTGGATACATACCATGACCTCTACACGCTGGAGGCAATGTATCTGTACATGACCGATGCCTCGGAGGAGGATATCGTCAACGCCTTCATCGACCTGCCGGATCGCATTTCCAACGGAAAGAACAACGCTGTCTACTATACCGCGCCCGACCTGAACCTGGGCGTGCAGTCCAGCGTTTACTTTGCCCAGATGGGCGCGGTAACCGGCGTGGCGGCTGGACCGCGCATCGTGGCTGGCGAGGGATACTTCATGGGCGATGAGACCAACGAAGCGAACCACACGGTTGTGCGTGTGCTGAATCAACAGCAGACCGTCACTGCGCAGTTTTTGGCATTTGACCCGTCGGTGCGTGGCGGCGTGCAGGTGGCGGCGGCGCAGGTTGGCAACGAAACGTTGATTGCAACGGCTCCGTTTGTCCGGCACGATGGCAAAAACGGCGACATCCGGGTGTTCGATACGTTCGGCACCCTGCGCATGGAGATCACGCTGAATCCGATTCTGGAGGGACCTTACACCATCCTGACGGGGCATTTCGTGGCTGGCAGGGCGGACGAGACGTTGCTTGTCCTGTCCCGAACCATGACGGCTGAAGGGGAGCTGCCGATGCTGCTCGTGGATCTGGCAGACGGCTCCGTTATCAGCCGGAACACGCTGAACTGTGCCTTTGCCTTGCCGACGGCGGAAGGGCTTACCCGCGAGGTGGCTGCCACGGTGCGCACCGTGACCGATGGGACGGAGGACAGCGTGATCCTGCATTTCAAGGCGAGGCAGGCTGTTTATGAAGGAAACGCACGCACGGGCGAATTCAAGAACAGCGGCATATCTCTGCCGGATATTGCAACGGGGGTGTATGCGTCCGCCAATCCCGGTGAGCGGTATATTGTGACACTGCCCGAGATCGAGGGCGAGGAAAACCGTTCGTTTGTGGTTGCGTATGACAATGAGGGCAGCAACAACGGTCTTTTGGATGTTGCATTCCGCGAGAACGTGTTCTATACCGCCCGCTTCTGGAAGGACAACGAGGATACTTACGTCAGTGCCGGCTCCTTCAACCATATCCGCTGTGATCTGGGCAACGGCGTTATGGGAGCGCTGAACGGCGCGTCCTCGTCCGCAAAAGTGGAGCAGGTCTTTGACAGCGCTACTTACGCGTCCTACGGGTTCGGGGTTTCCAACGATTTTATACAGGCTTTCCGCACGAGTCATATGTTCCTTGAGCCGTGCTTTACGCACCGCTGGAACAAGATCCCCGGTACCCGCAATCTGCAGAACTACGTGAACAGCTATACCGGCGCACACGATTACATCTCGATCGGTAAGAACGGCGAGGCGTCCGAGTATCTGGAGCTGGATTCCAGCTTCTATATCGGAACCTATGCGGACGGTATCCTTGATCTTGCCAAGCTGCGGCTCTATCCGTTGCGCTCGTTCCTGCGCACGATGGCAGTGGAATTCCGGGGTGAGAATGGAAATCCGGAGCATCTGGTGGGAGTGTCGCCTGTGCATGAGCATGAGATCAACGTGCCCGGTTCGGTCGGTGACTATAACCAGCACATGATCCAGGGCTTCCGCCTGTACCTGCTGCAACAGTTCGGCTCGTTGGAACAGATCAACCAAAAGCTGGGAACGACGTTTGCCAGCGTGGACGAGATCGACCCGCCGCGCGATAGCGGACGCGGCGAGTGGGATCTGTATCAGGGCGACTACTTCACACAGTGGGCGCTGTATAACCGCTATATCGTCAGCAAGCGCATCATAGAAGCCTACCGCGAGGCGCTTATCGCCGGATACCCGCCCGAGTCTATTTCCGCACATCAGATCCCGGAGGGCGATGCGGTCAGCGGCTTCCTGGGACAGGCAGATACCCGTCTTTCCCCCATTGATGTCGTCCTGACCTGCGGCACTGCCTACGGCGGTACGCGCTACGGCTACATTGTCAACAGCGGGGACAACTGGATTAATGTTGCCAATCGCGCCGGACAGTGGAATATTTCCATCGGCGAGTACTGCGCCCTGCAGGGCAACGTATCCGGCGCGTACACACAGTTGGAGTATATGTGGAAACGCGGCGTCCGGATGCTGCACCATATTACCTTCAGCGATGAGCAGTCGCTGGCAGAGAAGGGAGCCATTGAACAGCTGGCGGAGAAGAATATGCCCCGCCCGGGCTATACCGGTGGCACGACCTCGTCCATGGGCGTTTCCCGTGACGGCGTTACCTACAACATTATCCAGATCGGTGACGGCGTCGGCACCAACGGGCAGGGACTGCTCAAGTCCGTGACGGCAGCCGGCAAGTGGGAGGGCACCGTGTATGTGGTTCCGTTCCATTCCTACGTCAACATCACAACGCTGGAGGCGCTCAACCAGCCGATGGAGGGGTGCACCAACATCTACTCAACGGGTATTCTGTCTCCGTTCATCAAGAACTCCGATATGGTTGAACTGACGCTGCGGGCGTCCTACTCCGGCGCCGGTAAAGCATTCGTTCGCTTCTCGGTATATAACAGCGGCTGCGAAATGCCTGCTTCCGTGGTGGAGTTTGAACTGACCGATACGTTGTCCCCCTACCGTTACGTGCTGTCCAATCAGTTGTCGCTGACCAACGCCGAGGTGCGCGTGGAGTTCCGCACGGCGGATGGCGGAGATGAGACCGGACTGCGCATTGAAAATATGCTGGGTACGCTCCAACAGGATTCGGTCGGCATCAAGTTCCTGGAAAAGCGGCGCGTTCAGAACAAGAGCAAGCCCCACATCGGCGGCGTGACCTTTGACCTCTTGGATAGGGAAGTGAAGCGTTGATATGACCCTGACAGTTGCTTCCTACAATATTCTGCACGGGGCAGCGGTCGGGTATGACTGGGCACAGCTTGCCGCAGTGATACGGGAGAGCGGCGCTGATATCGTCGGTCTGCAGGAAGTGGATCGACGCACGCGCCGCGCCGGTGGGACAGACGGGCTGAATGAGCTGCTCCGATTGCTGGGCTGGCGCTATGGGCGCTTCTCGCCGGTCATGCCGTATGATGGCGGGGAGTATGGCATTGCGCTCCTGTCCCGGTTCCCGTCGGTGTATCCTGAGCGCCTGGCTTGCCTTCCCCTCCCACATCGGGAGGGGGAGGAGCCGCGCTCCTGCATGCACGCCGTTATCCGTCTGGAGGAGAGCGGGAAACCCGGGCGCGTTCTGCATTTGCTCAATACGCACCTGGCTTTTGAGAACCCCGCCAGCCGGAGACCGCAGATCGAGGTTCTGCTGAATGGGATCCGACGCATCCCGGCGGATGAAGCCTTCGTCCTTACCGGCGACTTCAACACCGAGACTTACTCCGAACTGCAACCGTTGCTGAACGGTCGTGCCGCGCTTGCCAATGCACTGGCGCCGGATCGTCCGGATCAATCGCATTTCAAAACATTCCGCGAGCCACCCATGGCGATCGACAATATTATTTATGACGGTTCGTCTATGACGCTTGCCGCGTGCGGTATGCGTGTCGGCGGCGAGTCTGACCATAACCTTCTCTGGGCACGGTTTGCATTGACAACCGGGCAGACAGGGAATTGAACAATTCCGAAAGCGGCGAACCACAAAAGGCAGGGACGAAAACCGAAGCATGTCGGTTTTCATCCCTGCCTTTTTCGATTGTGTGAGTGGGCTTGCAGGTCGTTCGGGGGCATCCCTCGGTCGGAGGGCTTCGGGGTGCCCTTTACTCCTCCGGCGGCGTTACGCCGTAATAGAAATAGTCAACGTATGTGTTCCCGTACAGGACGCGAAGCCTGTCTTCCTTCCATACCAGATTATCCTCGCTGACGTCAAGCACAGTGGGAGCGGGTTGATCGGAGGGACGCTGCAGTTTGGCAACCAGGAAAGGGTTCAGCTTCTCATACGTGGAGACAAACGGCGCTCTTCCCTGAATTGATCCGTTCATAACGAAGAAGCTGTTGTCCACGTATATAATACGGTCGCCGTCCGGAGAGCGCAGCTCGGTTACATTATGTTCATAGTGTACGGCAACATTCACAATAAGCAGCGCACCGATCAGAATGGCATCCAGAACCAAAGGCAACGCGATCGACAGCACGCGCATGATGCCGTTGCGCTTCGCCATAGCGGCACGCATGGCGGCGCGCCGGCGGAGCTCCTCCCTATCTTCCTCATCCAACTCATCCTCGTCACTGTCGCCATCCTCGCCTTCAGCGAAACCGGACTTTTCCGGGGGCAGGCGGAAGGAGGTAAAGACATAGAATCCTGTCGCGGTTGTCAGCAGGACAAAGAAGGCGCCCTGCAGAAATTTTTCCCAAAAATCACCGAATCTGCCGAACAGGTAGAGGTCTATCTCCTGGGTTTTCCACAGAGTCCGCGTTGTAACGTAGATAATGAAAAAGAGCAAGGACAATCCCCACGTGACAAACGAAAAGATGGGTGGCCGGCGATGTTGGCGAACAGACTCACGGATCGCGTGAACGATGCCGGCAACCGCCGCGATCAACAGAATGAGCAGAAACAGCCCAAATATTCCGATAATTGCGATTTCCAAAAGCTGACTCATGAGATTTCCTTTCTTAGCCACACACCATGAATGGCGGCTATCATCCGGTTGTCGGGACGTCAATCAAATGCAGACAGACCATCCTACCGTCTGTCTGCGTACCCTGTCAAAATACACATTCATTATAACATGAACCGGTTCGATTGTCAATACATTCCCTGAAAAATCCATGATAAGCAGAGACAAAGTAATTTTTCAAAGGTATGGCACCTCTCAAAATGACAAGCAACGCCATCCGCACAAAACCAGCTTGTACAATCCTGCCGACTGACGCCGGAAAACACTCGGGACACCATTTCCGGACGGGGCTACTGTTGTATTTTGTCCGCAGGCTCTTGTCCGGAGTCTTCCCCAAGTTCCCTCACCAAACAAGAGAAAACCCCCGTGCCCCTATCACGCGGATATGGGGCACGAGGGGGGATACGGTGGGGATCGTTCAACGCGCACTTTCCGGCGTTGCGTCCGGCGTTGCTTGGGGAGAACCGCTTTTTTGCTGCCGGATCATGTTGCGGAGGCAGGAAAGTGCCTCATCCAGACCGCCTACCCGGTCGATCAGTCCCAGCTCTACTGCCTCACGTCCCTCCAGCACGGTACCGATATCGTTGGCAATCTGGTCGGGGCGTAGCATCAGCTCGCGCAGGTGCTCCTCACTGATCCGGCTGTGCGCACAGATGAAGGTGATGATTCTGTCCTGCATATCCTGAAAGCATCGGTAGGTTTGCGGAGCGCCGATGACAGTCCCGCTGATGCGCACCGGATGGATGGTCATGGTGGCGGACGGAACTATGAAGGATTTCCGCCCTGCCACGGCAAGCGGAACACCGATGGAATGTCCGCCGCCCAGAACCAGCGTGACGGTCGGTTTGCGCATGGATGCGATCAGCTCCGCCAACGCAAGCCCTGCCTCTACGTCTCCGCCCATAGTGTTCAGGACCACCAGCAAACCGTCCATCCGCTCATCCTCCTCGACCGAGACAAGAAGGGGGATAAGCTGCTCATACTTGGTCGCCTTCTGTCCCTCCGGAAGCAGGTAATGCCCCTCAATCTGACCGATGACAGACAGGCAATACACTGCCTCCCGTTCGCCTTTTACCACGACCGAAGCAGTCTTTTCAATGGTTTCAATATTATCGGACAGTTCTTCGGCGGCGGTATTCCTGCTTTTTCGCCCCTGCCCGGACACTTGCTCCATGTATGCATCCTCCTCTGTACGGATATACGTGGAGTATGGGCACGTGGCTGGGGTGATATGCAGAACAGCACAAAAAGCAGGGCTCCGCAAAGAGAATAACAGGGAGGATAGACGCCCTCAGGCATCTACCCTCCCTGTTATAACCGCCTGGCAGATGTTACGGTTACCGCTCACTGCCGAGGTAAAACAGTGCCAGCGTGCCGGGGCCGGAATGCGACCCGATGACGCTACCCGTGAACACAATCTTCTCCGGCTGAGGTCCACCCGCCTGCATAACCAGCGTTGCGAGTCGGTCGGCATCCTCGCGGCAGTCACCGTGGCAGATGAACACGGGTGCTGTCTTGTCGAGGACGTTGGCAGCATAGTGATCCGCCAGCGCCTGGATGCTGTTCCGGCGCCCGCGCACGGTGGACATCTTGATGAGGTGACCTTCATTGTCCACGTGCAGAACCGGCTTGATCTGCAACATACCGCCTACCAGAGCCGCCGCGGCACTGACGCGACCGCCACGCTTGAGGTAGACCAGATCATCCACAGTGAACCAGTGGCACAGGTGGAGCTTGGTGTCCTCCAGGTACTGCGCGACCTCTTCAAGCGAGGCGCCTTCCCGTTTCTTCTGCACGGCGAGCCAAAGCAGCAGTCCCTGCCCGGCGGACGCCGCCAGCGAGTCAACCACGACGATCTTGCGGTCGGGGAACTTTGCAACGGCATCCTCCGCCGCTACGCGCCCGTTGTTGCAGGTGGCGGACAGTCCGGAGGAAAACGCCAGATACAGAATGTCTTTGCCTTCGGCAAGTATCGCTTCGAAAGTATCCTTGAATATGGCGGAAGCGACGGCGGAGGTCTTGGCGATGTGCCCCTCGCGCATCAGTCGGTAGAATTCCCGGATGTCCATCTCGTCGTTGCTGAACTCCTTGTCGATGTGGTCAAAGCGGAAAGTCAGCGGCTGGTAGCCGACGCCCCATTCGGAAAGCAGGGAGGGGGGGATATCGGCGCCGGAGTCGGTGAAGAGGATGTAGTTATCGCTCATGATCTGTGTCTCCTTTATTTTGTGCGTTGTGTAACCCGGTCATCGCCATAAGTATACCACGGGACGGGAAAATTGTCAAGGGCAACGCAGATTTATTCCGGGGCAACAGGTGTTATCTTTCGTTATCCGAACCGCCTTTCCGCCTCTATTCCTCCCGCTCACGTCCGACCAGGGCGAGGTACTCATCATATGTCATCAGCATACGCAGGGCGGCGAGCAAGGCGCCGGAGGTCATGCCGGCAGGCAGACCGATGCGGTGGCAAAGCGCATCCCGGCGGGCGGAGCTGTCGGGACAGCCGGTCAGTCCGTCCCGGAAGAGGTCGGTTTTGGACAGCGGGTTGTCTTGCAGACGTGCGGCGGCAGGGGATCCCGCCTCTGCCGCATAGGGACGCAACAGGTCATACAGAACGCTGTCCTCCATGCCTTCTACGCCGAGCAGTCCGGCGGCGGAGGGGGCAATCTTGCGTCGCTCCTTACCCCGGACGGGCGGGATGTAAACCTGTATCAGCCGATCCGGCGGAATCATGCCTGTCAGATGTGAGCGGATAACCTTTCCCCCACCGTCGCTGTCGGTCAGGAGAATCAGCGGGGAGGCTTCGGACAGACGGCGGAGCAGCAGGCGTTTTTCCTTTTGCCGGAACACGCCGAAGCCGTCGGTGGTGATGATCTGTCCCTCCATGATGTTGGAAAGGCGGATTTTATCGTACTTCCCCTCCACGATGACAGGGAAGGGAATGTGCAGCTTTTCCTTGGTCATACGCGCATGCTCAGCGAATCAGGAAAAACCAGACGAGTACCAGCAGTCCCAGCGCGATGCGGTACCAGCCGAACGCGGAGAAGGTGTGTTTCTTGACAAAGTCCATGAGGAATCGGATGGCAGCAAGCGAGACGAGGAACGCAGAAATAAACCCGACCGCCAGGACGCCCCATTCCGTCCCGCTTACCGGTGTGCCGGACAGGACAAACTTGAGAGCCTTGATGCCGCTGGCACCTATCATGGTGGGAATCGCCATGAAGAAGGAGAATTCCGCCGCTGCCGCGCGGGACAGCCCCAGCAGCATGGCGCCGAGAATAGTCGAACCGGAACGCGAGGTGCCCGGGATCAGCGCCAGTACCTGGAAGCAGCCGATGAGCAGGGCGGTGCGGTAGCTGATCTGTCCGACCTGACTCACACTGGAAGCATTCTGCGGGCGCAGCTTCTCCAGAAACAGGAATGCAATACCGTACACGATCAGTGCGGCGGCGACAACAGTCGGGGTGTGCAGGTGCGCGTCCATCCAGTCATCCAGCAGGATGCCAACAAGACCGGACGGTATGATGGAAAGGATGACCTTCAGCCAAAGTATCCAGGTCTCCTTTTTCTGCCCGGCTGATTTGGAGGGCGCAAAGGGGTTGAGCTTATGGAAGAACAGGACAATAACAGCCAGAATGGCACCCAGCTGGATTACGACCTCAAACATACTCCAGAATTCATCCGAGACGTTCAGCCTGACCAGCTCATTGAGCAGAATCAAATGCCCGGTGGAACTGATGGGTAACCATTCGGTGACGCCTTCCACGATACCGAACAGAAGGGATTTCAGCAGCTCGATCAATGTGTTCATGTGCGGTATTCCTTTCTTAGGGAATGCTGATTTAATGAAACGGTGCGGATCAGCTTCTTCCGATCCGCATAATGTCCCCGACTCTGACACGGTGCGGCACCCGTGCCCAGAAAACCATCTCCGGGTGGGGGATGCTCGCCCGGATGCAACCGGTCGTATCGTACAGCTCGCCAACAAAGAACGGTTTCCCGGTCTGACCCGGCGAAAGAATTTCTGCCCGGTCGGCGGCTCGGACGCGGTTTTTCTCCACAAAGCGGTACAGCCGCCCGGAGGGCGTCACAGGCGCGACGCCCCGTGCCCGGATCGCTTCCAGCTCCGACAGAGCTTCCGGCGTATCGTATGCCACCGCGGTGCCGAAGTATGCCTTTTCCTGTATGTAGTGACCGCCCTGCGCCAGCTGGGGCTGTTTCATCGGGTCATCCAGATAGAAGCCGGTGGCATACTCCCTGTGCGAAACACTCTCCAGCTCATTCATCCAAGCCGGATCAAAGCGGTAGCCAGCCGGATCACGCGTGTAGGCATCCATTGCCATCCGGTAGGTGTTGGTTACAACGGCGGTATAGTAGGCGCTTTTCATGCGTCCCTCGATCTTGAAGGAGTCGATGCCGCTCTCCATCAGCTCCGGTATGTGCCCGATCATACACATATCCCGCGATGACATGATAAAGGTTCCGAGGTCGGTCTGCTCAATCGGGATGGGAAAATCCGGGCGCTTCTCCTCGTACAGCGTATAGTGCCAGCGGCAGGGCTGAGAGCAAGTGCCTCGGTTCCCGTCCCGCCCGTTCATCATGTTGGCAAGCAGGCAGCGTCCGCTGTACGAGACGCACATGGAGCCGTGAATGAATGCCTCCAGCTCTACCTCGCGCGGCAGGGCGTCCCGGATGGCGCGGATCTCGGAGAATTGCAGTTCCCGCGCCAGTACCAACCGCCGCGCACCCAACGCGGCGTATGCCCGTGCGGCTGCAGGGCTTATGATGCTTGCCTGCGTGGAGATGTGAATCTCCATGTCGGGCAGCATTTCTTTGACGGTTGCCAGTACGCCGAGATCGGCAACGATTACGGCATCCAGCCGACAGCCGCGCAACTCGTCCAGGAAGCGGTGCAGGGCAGGGTACTCGTTCGTGCGCGGCATGGTGTTGAGTGTCAGGTACACCTTGCGCCCCATACTGTGTGCCAGCTCCACGGCATCGTACAGTTCCGGGATCGTGAAGTTTCCTGCCTGCGAGCGCATTCCGAAGCTCTGCCCGGCAAGGTATACGGCGTCTGCGCCGAACAGGAGGGCGGCTTTGAGTTTTTCCGGATTTCCGGCGGGGGATAGTAATTCAGGCATGACGGTTCGACGTCCTTTCGGTTCGGGATCGTGCGCATTTTTTCCGGCGCGCATACCGTGCAAGAGGGACAACTGTGCGTGTGGGTTTCGGCTTAGACTGAGGAAACATCTTCTTGACCGCCGAACACGCGCCGGATCGCATCCAGATACCCGTAGCCGTACAGGTTGTCCGGCTCCAGATAGGAAGTTTCCGTCCATTCGTTCCAGCTGTTGACCGTAATCAGCGGGGCAGGCAGGTTGTGACTGTCCACATACTCCTTTGCCATGCGCAGAGCCTCCTCAAATGCCGCCGGGTCGTTGCCCCGGCAGACCTGCGGAACATACCCGCGGAAGCGCGGGTTGTTGTCCCAACCCACCGACACGTGCGGGTAGAAGGGAACCGTATAGTCCCGTGTCACCCGCTTCCATTCCTCCTGCACGTCACGCAGAATGGCGCGGTAGTCCCGGTTCATATCGCAGAAATGCACGAACTGGTAGTTTGTCAGGCTGTCAAAGCCCAGAAGCGGCAGGATTTCCTTGGTGAACAGCTTTCTCTGTCCGTCTACGCCGGACAGATTGGAAACCCGTTCCCCCCAGCCGGTCAGTTGCAGCTCCAGCCCCGGATGTCCAGCCCGGACGGTTTCCGCGCGGAACCAGTCCAGTGCTTCGCGCGTCTGTTCAACGCCGCCCAGCCCCGCGATCAGATTATCCACATCGTAGATCATGAAAACGGGACGTCCGCCGATCCGGTAGTAATTGGGGCAGGAGAAATACCGCTCGATGACGCGCCGTGCGACCGTTTCAAATCCAGCGCGGTCTACCTGCCCCAGCCATACCGGGCAGTTCTCCCGCCAGATGCTGTCGGACAGGCGGGTATCCCACGTGTAGTTGGCGTCGTGGTTCGCCCACATGAGGTAAAACTTCATGCGTTGGTTGTTTGCGGCGCCCAGAAAGCCTTCGTTCAGGCACTGCTCAAGGAAAGGACGCCGGTCATACCAGTACCAATCGTAGATAAAAACATTGACTCCGTGGGAGACTGCGGCGTCGATCTGCATTTCCATTACGCGCGGGTCGGCTTCGTCTACGGGTCCCCACAGCGGCTTGCGGTTCCAGACGTATTCCGTCGGCTTGAGAGGGGCGTTCTGCGCCGCACCCAGCACGGTCTGCCACTCACCCATTCCCTGCGGCCAGAAAACAGACGAACGGCTCTCACGGCCTGTGTAAGCAGGCCATATGTAGGCGGCTATATCGTATTGCATAGCATTTTTCCTCCGCTTTTTTGCGTGTAGATACCCGATGCATGCGCCTGCGGCAAGGTTTTACGGGTACAGCCGGAAAGGTTCCGTTTCCGCAACAAACGCCCTGCCGTCCTCGTTCCACATGGCGAGCAGTTCATCCGGCGGCATTCCGGCACGCAGGGCATGCCCGCCGGTGGAGAGATCAATGTGCCAGCGTGCCCCGGTAGGCGGAGGCGTGAAGGCAAAGTCAGCCGGGAACAGCCGGCGCAGGGTGTCAATCAGGTATACGCCCAGCGTGACTGCCCGGACGGCGCGGACGTCCGTAACGTGGATATCCACACCTCGGCAAATCTCGCCGGCATACTTGCCGAACGCGGGGCGGAAGAATGTCGGGCTGAAGGCAAGTCCCGGCAGCTCCAGCGCATTCATCGCATCTGCCAGCTTTTCGGGTTGGATGAACGGGGCGCCGATGGTAGTAAACGGTGTAGTTGTGCCGCGCCCCTCCGAAACATTGGTTCCCGCAAGCATGCAGGTTCCGTTGTAAACTGTGACGGCATCCGGAGAAGGCAGGTTGGGGCTTGGTCTGACAAACGGAAGCCCCGTGTCCGCCCAGAGCATGGAACGCCTCAGCCCGCCGCAGGGGATTACGGTCAGGTCGCAGGACAGCGCATATACCTCGTTGCAGTAGCGTGCCAGCTCGCCCAGCGTCAGACCGTGGCGGATCGGCATCCGCATCAGTCCGATGAAGGAGACACAGTCGTCCGCCTGCCGCCCGCCCTCTGCCACCAGCCCGCCCAACGGATTGGGACGGTCAAGCACGCACAGCGGTACCCGGTTCGCGGCGCAGGCACGCATGGTGCAGAGCAGCGTGGAGGCATAGGTGAAGTAGCGCGATCCGACATCCTGCATATCGAACACCAGCATATCCAGACCCCGCAGACTGTCCGCACGCGGCGCATATGCCGCGTCTGCCCCGTCCGTGCCGGGAGAAAACACCATATCCTCAAAGAGGGAGTGGGTATACAGTCCGGTCAGCTCGTCGCGCCCGTCCGAGACTTTTTCGCCGGGACCCAACACCCCGCGCACGCCATGCTCCGGCGCGAACAGGCAGGATACCGTGAACAGCTGTGGCAGTACATCGACCGTACTGCGCCAGCCGTGACGGGGCGATATGCCGGACATATTGGAAACAAGCCCCAGTCGTAAATGCTCCAGCAGGGAGCGGTACGGCGCATCGGTAACGCGGTCGATTCCGTTCCGGATCATGACAGGCTCCTTTGCGCCGCACCGGACTGTTTACCCGCCGGTTGATTTCCCGCTGTGCCCGTTCTCCCCGCCGCAAAATAATCCTTGAAGCAGGCGAGGGCTTCCCGGCTCTCACGGCGGATCCGGTGGGCATAGGGGCGCGTGTCGGCGGCAACGCCGCAGGCGTTCATGCCGAGGGTGCGGGCGATATAAACGGCGCGGTGGAGATGGTACTTTTGCGTAATGACCAGAACGCGGCGTGCATGGAACACATCCCGCGCCCGACTGACGCTCTCAAAAGTGGAGAACCCTTCGTAGTCGCAGAGGATCCGATCCTCCGGTACGCCGAGGCTGACAGCCAGCTCACGCATGGCGGCGACCTCGTTGTAGTCGCCGGTGCGGTCGCCGCTCAGAAGGAGCGCGCCGAAGCGCGCCGGATCGGACAGGTAGACCGCACAGCCGATGCGCACGCGGTCGGCGAGCATATCGCTGGGTGAGCCATCCGGGCGCAGACCAGCCCCTAAGATCAGCACGCAGTCGAAGCGTTCCCCGTCGGGCAATGTGCCCAATCCGTCCGGGGACAGAATGTATGGCGCAGTCACGTCGGCAATACCGCCGCTGACCACGCACACCAGTGCAGTACCGAGCACTGCAAGAACCAGCACAAACGACAGCACGAACCGTGCATGCCACAGCCCGTGCCGCACCCCCTGCCCGAGGTGGGCAAGGCGGGTGAGGATCTTCGGTGACAGATGCGGATGCATGGTGACCTTCCTTTCCGGCGGTATCGGGCTCCGCCATCGTTGCTCTTCTGCGAGGAATGATTGTGACGGAACGGATGGAGATTCCGCCGTTTCGCCGTGCAACGCGGTATCAGAGGCGCCCTTCAATCAGTTCGGCACCTGCTTACGCGTTCTCCCTGGCAGGGCAGGCATATTCCAGCTTGTCTGCCGCTTCGTCCAGATAATCATTTTCCATCAGCTCGATCATGCCGCGGTCGCACAGTGCCGACAGCTTCCGGTCGAGCGGGATACGTCCCAGCAGGGGATACCCGAACTTCTCGGAGATCTCCTCAATGTGGCTTTCGCCGAAGACGTCGATCTTTCTGCCGCAGTCGGGACAGACGGCGTAGCTCATGTTTTCGACCAGCCCCAGAACGGGAATCTGCATCATCTGTGCCATGTTCGCCGCCTTTTCCACGATCATGGCGACCAGATCCTGCGGGGTTGAAACGATGATAATACCGTCCAGCGGCAGGGACTGGAACACGGTCAGCGGCACGTCGCCGGTTCCGGGAGGGCAGTCCACGAACAGATAGTCTATATCGTGCCAGATGGTATCGCTCCAGAACTGCTTAACCGTTCCCGCAATGACGGGACCGCGCCAAACGACCGGTCGCGTCTCGTCGTCCAGCATGAGGTTGACCGACATGATGTCGATTCCCGTGGTGGTGGAGGGCGGGATCATGCCCAGCCCCTCGCCTTCAACCGGCTTGCGCAGTCCGAAAGCCTTGGGGATGGAGGGACCGGTGATGTCGGCGTCCAGAATGCCGACCTTGTAGCCCTTGCGCTGCATCAGGACGGCGAGCATGGAGGTGACAAGCGATTTGCCGACGCCCCCCTTGCCGCTGACCACGCCGATCAGATGCTTGACCGAACTGAGGTCGTTGGGCTTTTCAAACATTTCCTCCCGGCTTTTGGGCTTGGAGTCGCACGCCGCCGAGCAGGTCGAGCAGTCGTGCGTACAGGTTTCCATGTTATCGGTAGTATCAGTCATGACAGATATCCTTTCTTTCGGGATGTTTTGATGATGGATCGGGAGCGGTTGCTGTATGCGCAGTAACCGCGTTTCAGATTTGCCAGATGAATTCCGGCATAGGTTCGGAGAGATCCGGCAGGGGCGCGCGGGCGGCGCGCTCGCGCAACTCCGGCAGGGCGGCGGCGATCGCTTCCCAGTACGGATCGGGCAGGAAGACCGTGCCGCTCATGAGGAAGATATTGCGCAGTCCGCAGTCGATTTCCAGCCGCATCTTTTCAACGAAGTTTTCGGGCGAAAGAGCCCCGACGGGGTAGGTCGTCGTCTCACTGAAGGCGTACTCCGGCGAGCCGATCAGAGTCATATGCCGCCGGATAGATGCGGCGATGGCGGCGCGTCCGACAGGATGCAGGAAACTCTCGTCCGAGAAGTGCCCTTCGCCCACACGGACGATGGCGTCCGGGAAGCGCGCCCGGATGCGGCGGATGTCCAGCCCGTGACGGCGGTCACCGTTGTGCATGACCATGGGGCAGGGGATAACTCCCTCCGGCGTTGCCTGTTCCAGAAACTGCAGGATGGAATCGCACTGGAAGGTCTCCCATGCATCGGTCAGCGCGGCGTCGCCGGCAGCCAGCCGGGCGGCAAGCTCCGCACGCGTAATATCCCCATAGGCAGGATACGCCGCGCGGAAGCTGTTCATACAGTCGTCGCAGAAGCAGCCCTGCACCGCCGGCCCCCACGCGCCGACCCGCAGGTCGTCATCGTAGACCAGGTGCGAAAAGCCGAGTTGCTTCAGTAGGTCACCGGCGGCGCGGCTGTCCGCCAGCACCTTGGCATGGCGGGGGCAGGAGGTGTTCGACCAGGGATTGCCGGCGGCGTCCACGCGGGGCTGCCAGCCATCGCCGGTTTTGGATTCGGCAGGTTTACTGGGGTCAAACGCCTGCCCGCCGTGTCCCAACGGGATACTCAGTGCGCCGACATACAGTCCCTCCTCCTCCAGCCGGGTTTTGGCGCGGGCGATGTCCTCCGGGGACGCCTCCCATCTTCCGTAGAAGAATCCGCCAAGCCAAACCGAGGAAACACCGGCTGCCCGCATCCGATCAAGCTTGTGCCCGAAGTCAGGGTCGTACAGCACTGTGTTGGGACTGAAATCATAGTTCAGGGTCAACGGAAGCGTTGTGTTCATAGAAACCTCCTTACATGGCGACAGGGAAGCGCGGATTCAATCGGCACTTCCTCAGCCTAACTTTGCGAGTGCCGCCTCGGTAGCGGTCAGTTTTTCACGGGCGGCGGCGAGCTTTGCACGCTCGGCGTCTACAACGGCGGCAGGCGCCTTTGCCACAAAGCCCTGATTGGACAGTTTTTTGTCCAGACGCTCCACCTCGGCGCTGACCTTGGCAATCTCAGCGGTCAGGCGCGCTCTCTCCTTTTCATAATCCACAAGGTCAGACAGCGGCAGGTACGCGGTTGCGGCGGGCGTGACGACCTGCACGCAGGTATCGGCAGACACGCGACCGGCAGGGAAGGACTCCGCCACCTCGATGCCGGACGCGGACGCCAGGCGGGCAAAGAAGGGGGCAGTTGCGCTGTTGAACGCATCGGCGTAGCGCGTCTCAATGAAGACAGCCGCCTTGCGGGAGGGGGCAATATTCATCTCGGCACGTCGGTTGCGGATGGCGCGGATCAGCTCCAGCACGCGCTCCATCTCGCCGGCTTCGACGGGGAATTCCAGATCCGACCGCCCGGTCGGGTAGCGGGAGATCATGATGCTTTCGGCATCTCCCGGCAGATGCGGCAGGGAGGAAAATATCTCCTCAGTGATGAAGGGCATGAAGGGATGCAGGAGCTTGAGAATTCCGTTCAGCACGTAAGTGATGACCTGCTGGCAGATGCGGTTGCCCTCGCTCTCCTTCTCGTTCAGCCGCGCTTTGGCGAGCTCGATATACCAGTCACAGAACACGTCCCAAGTGAACTCATATATGGCAGCCAGAGCCACGCCGACCTCGTACTTTTCCAGATTGGCGTTCACGCTTTCCGCGAGCCTGTTGAAGGAATGCAGGATCCATTTGTCCTCCAGAGCCAGGCGGTTGGCGTCAGGCAGGCGCACCTCGTCAATGGTCAGGTTCATGCGCACGAAGCGTGACGCATTCCACAGCTTGTTGGCAAAGTTCCGCGCCGCCTCCATCTTCTCGTCCGAGAAACGCATATCGTTTCCGGGGCTGTTGCCGGTTGCCAGCGCAAAGCGCAGAGCATCCGCGCCGTACTTGGATATGATCTCCAGCGGATCAATGCCGTTGCCCAGCGACTTGGACATCTTGCGCCCCTGCGCGTCGCGCACCAGACCGTGGATGAACACGGTGGAGAAGGGCTTTTGTCCCATATGCTCGAGACCGGAGAATATCATCCGGGCGACCCAGAAGAAAATGATATCATACCCGGTCACGAGAACCGAGGTGGGGTAGTATTTTTCCAGTTCCGGGGTGCGGTCGGGCCATCCCAGCGTCGAAAAGGGCCACAATGCAGAGGAAAACCACGTGTCCAGTACGTCGGACTCCTGCCGGACGGGCGCGCCGCAGACGGGGCAGGTTGTAATGTCCTGCTTGGAAACGGTCATCTTTCCGCAGGCGTCGCAGTAGAAGGCGGGGATGCGGTGTCCCCACCAAAGCTGACGCGAGATGCACCAGTCGTGGCAATTCTCCATCCAGTTGATGTAGATTTTGGAGAAGCGGTCGGGGGCAAATTTCACGTCACCGGAGCGCACCGCCTCCAGTGCAGGCTCCGCGAGCGGCTTCATCTTGACGAACCACTGGTCGGATGTCATAGGCTCGACCGTGTTGTGGCAACGGTAGCAGGTGCCGACGTTGTGCGTATGCGGCTCGACAGAAAGAAGGTAGCCCTGCGCCTCCAGATCGGCGACCAGCGCCTTGCGGCAGGCGTAGCGATCCATGCCCTCATACTTGCCGGCATAGCGGTTCATGGTCGCATCGTCGTTCATGACCTTGATCTGTTCCAGTCCGTGCCGCTCACCGACAAGGAAGTCGTTGGGGTCGTGCGCGGGCGTGATCTTGACGCACCCCGTTCCGAACCCGATTTCCACATAGTCATCGGCGATAACGGGGATTTCCCGACCCACGATAGGCAGAATCAGCGTCTTGCCGATCAGATGCCGGGTTGTCTCATCATTCGGGTTGACCGCAACGGCGGTATCACCGAACATGGTTTCCGGGCGGGTGGTTGCCACCTCGACATAGCCGTCCTCGCCTTTGATGGGATACTTGATGTGCCAGAAGAAGCCGGGCTGCTCGGTGTATTCGACTTCTGCATCCGACAGTGCCGTGGCGCAGTGCGGGCACCAGTTGATGATGCGGTGACCGCGGTAAATCAGTCCCTTATCATAGAGATTGACGAACACTTCCCGCACGGCACGGGAGCAGCCATCGTCCATGGTAAAGCGCTGGCGCGTCCAATCGCAGGAGGCACCCAGCTTTTTGAGCTGTCCTGTAATGCGTGCCTCGTAGGAGTCCTTCCACGCCCATACGCGGCGCAGGAATTCCTCACGTCCGAGGTCGTAGCGCGTCTTTCCCTCGTCCACGCGCAGGCGCTCCTCCACCTTGATCTGCGTGGCTATGCCGGCGTGGTCGGTGCCAGGAACCCACAGGGTATTGTAGCCCTGCATCCGCTTGGTGCGCACCAGAATATCCTGCAGTGTCTCATCCAGCGCGTGCCCCATGTGGAGCTGACCGGTCACATTCGGGGGGGGAATGACCACCGAAAAGGCGGGCGCGGGATTTGCCGGATCCGGGGTGAAGTATCCCCGGTCGCACCACATCTGATAGATGCGGTCTTCAAATTCCGCAGGGGCATAGGTTTTTGGCAATTCGGTCGTAGGATTCATGCGATAAGCCTCCTGTATTTTCTGTTCTTCAGAGAGCCGCTTATTTATTCGGCGGCACTTTAGGCATCACCGCGCAATCCGCGTATGGCGCACTTGCTTGCGTCTTTTCCGTCATACTTCACAAAAATCCTTGTCAGTAGTGCTACTACAGCCTGCGAATTTTTGTATTGCCTGACGAAAAATCCGACTGCGCAATTGCACCATCGGAATTACGCGGTAATGCCTTTAGAAAATGCTGTGTGTAAAATGCCGGGGCGCGGTATAGGTGGTACAACAAAACAAAAACGCCCTCCCGTATCAGGACGAGAAGACGCGGTACCACCTGACTTCGCACCGTGCAGGGCAGAGGGTGCGCACTCCGGGGGAAGATAACGGTTCCTGACCGGCGGACACTGACGCGGGAAACCCGTTCTTGCATCCGCAGCTCCCGGGCGACCTTCGCTCACCGCTCCGCAGGACTTGCACCGACCGTCCATTCTCTGTTGGGGAGCGGGGAGTTACTCCTCCCGTTCACGGCTGTTCGGTATATACCGAAACGTGTTGCGTAGAAAAATACACGCTTCTCCGGCGGCGCAGAGCGCCGCCGGAATATGCGCGACTGAAGGGAACCTTTACCATAAAGGCGCCCCGCGTGACTGACCGTGCAGGTCAGTCTCAGTCAGCGTAAACGCTGACCTGCTTCTTGCCCTTCGCGGCGTGCTCGAACCGGACGGTCCCGTCGATCAGTGCGAACAGGGTGTCATCGCTGCCGATACCGACATTGTTGCCGGGATGGATAGCGGTGCCTCTCTGCCGGACGAGGATGTTCCCCGCCAGGACAGCCTGACCGTCGGATCTCTTGACGCCGAGTCGCTTGGACTCGCTGTCCCGACCGTTCTTGGTGGAACCGACGCCCTTCTTATGAGCAAAGAACTGCAAACTGAGCTTCAACATCTTGCTACCTCCATAATAATCAATGTGGGGATGGTTGTTTCCGGAATCGGAGAATGGGTTCTGACCGGACAGCGGACTTACCGTGCTGTGTCCCCGCCGCCATAGGGGCGGTTGACAACCTGCACATCAAGGTAATCCCCGTATTCCTCCAGCATATCGGAAAGCTGCTGGTAGTAGCCGAGGAAAATACCCGACACGGCGTAGCGCTTCAACTCATCTGCCTCGAATTCGGGCAGTGCCGCGCGGCACCGGACCCGGATGGTCGTGGTGTTGTCGTCGATTTCATAATCGACGGATGAGGCGTAAGCGACTTCCACGGTGTTTATCAGGAACATGGTCATAGCGGACAGCGCGGAGCAGAGAATATCCCAGCCCTCCTCGCCGTAGCCCGTGTGACCCCGCTCTTCAAAGCCGTAGAATACACCGCCGCTGCGGTAGAAAGTGATCGTGGTCATGACAATGCGCTCCTTCCTTGCGGGAGAGGCAACACATCAGGCGTCGATCTTGGTGATCTGCACCTTGGTGTAAGGCTGTCTGTGACCGATCTTCTTCTTCTCGTTCTTCTTGGACTTGTACTTCAGAACGTAGATTTTCTTGCCTTTTCCGTTCTTCAGCACCTTACCGGTAACAGTAGCACCGGCAACCGTGGGGGTTCCCGCCTTGAAGCCTGCATCGGTAGAGAGCGCCACGACGTCGAATTTGACCTCGGTGTTCTCCTCCGCATCCAGCTTCTCGACGAAGATGATGTCCTGCTCGTTGACCTTGTACTGCTTTCCGCCTGTCGTGATAACAGCAAACATGAAAAGCACCTCTTTCTTTGAGACTCGCTGACTGGGGCGGCATCGCCATGTGGCGACACCTTAAAAAAGCCCGTCTCAAGCGGCGCCCCATTATAGCATATTCTGCCCCGTTTGTCAAGAGTTTTTGCGATTTTTCCGAAAAAGGCGTCAGAAGCGAGTTTTCGCAGCGGATTCCCGGCATGGTTCACCGCGGATGGGCAACGCAAGATTCCCCCTAAATAGACAGTTTTCCCAAAATGTCGAAACCGCCCTTGACAGGCGGCGTTTTTTTATGGTATAATGTCAGCAGACTTGAGAATTGCTGATTTATCGGGAGGCACGTCTTTTCCTGCCGGAAAACCGATGTGAATCAGCGTTTCCCTAAATCTGCAAATCTGTAAAAGGGAAGGATATCGTCAGATTATGAGTGAACAGCAAAACACGCCCGCGCTTCCTACCGAGGAGCGTACCGTTTCCGCCGGGAACGGCGCCGTTTGGAATTGCCCGGAGTTCAAACTCTCCGGCATTTTTTCGTCACATATGGTGCTTCAGCGCGACAAGCCGATTCGCGTCTGGGGCTTCTCCCGTTACCCCGGCTCGACTGTGACAGGCGAATTTATGGGGGAGACTGTGCGTGCCACCGTGACCGAGGCGGCACCCGCCGATGGCAGGTGGACGCTGACTTTCTCCCCGCACGCATATACCCGCGAGCCGCAGCGTATGGTCATCCGGGACGAGTCGGGGCATGAGGCGGTACTGGAAGACATCCTGATCGGCGACGTATGGCTGATCGGCGGGCAGTCCAACGCGGAGCTGACGCTGGCGCCCTGCATGACGATGACGCCCAGCGTGGAGTTCTCCGAGGAGGACAACTTCCGGCTGTTCACGCAGACGCAGGCGTTTGTTGCCGCCAACCAGATGTACTGCGAGCAGCCTCAGCTCGACATCATCAATCCGGCGTGGTGCTGGAAGCGCCCCGGGCGCGAGGCATCGCTGGAGTTTTCCGCGATGGGCTGGTACTTCGCCCGCGAGCTTACAAAGCAGATCGACGTGCCGCTGGGGCTTGTCATGATGTGCGCAGGCGGCGCCTGCATCCGGGAGCTGATTCCGGAAGAACTGGCACACGCGCAGGGCTACCTGTGCGGTGCCAATGTCCGCGAGGCTGGCTACTATAACGCGCTCATTCACCCGCTGGAGGGACTGGCGTTCACGGCACAGCTGTTCTTCCAGGGCGAGAGCGAGGGCGGTGAGCGGGCGCTGGCGGAGAAGTACGCCTATGAGCTGGCGTTGCTGGTTGCAGACGAAAGACAGCGCTTTGCTACGGGATTCCCCTTCTATAATGTCCAGCTTTCCTCCTACCGCGAGGAGGGGGCGGCTTTCTTCCCGTGGCTGGATATCATCCGGATGCAGCAGTTCGATGCGCAGCGTCTGATACCGGATTCCACGCTGACAGTGGATATGGATCTGGGCGCGCCGGAGGGCTATCCTGACTGGGCACATTCGCCGCGCAAACTGGAACTTGCCGAACGGCTGGCTGCGTTGGTGCTGGCGCGGCAGTACGGCATCGGTAACGAGCGGGAGGTCGTCTCCCCCATGCCGGCAGCGGCGTACCGCGCAGCGGACGGCAAGAGCGTTACGGTGGAGTTTGAGAACGTGGGCGTTGGGCTGACGGTCAGCGGTCACGATCCGGCGGACAGTCTCGGCATGAAGGTCGCGGGCTTTTCGGTCGGCGCTTACGACTACCGCACGCCTGCGCGTGCGACCGTGACAAGCCGGTGCGCCGTGACGGTCGAGATTCCGGAGAATGCTCCCGACGTTTCGCACGTCAGCTATGCGTTCTTCCGTGTGGTCACGCCGGAGAACGCAACCCTGCGCGGCGGCAACAATCTGCCTGCTCCCGCGTTTTCACTCGCACTCTGACCCCTGCAACGAGACACGGCGTTCCCCACTACACAACGATAAGGAGAACCGTTTTGCCTGCTAAAGTATCGCTGCACAGAATCATTCTGACAAAATTCAAGGAATCCCTCTTTTCCGTCACGCCGGTGGTTGCGCTGGTGTGCATCCTGTACCTGACGCCGCTGGTCAGTCTGACCGCACGGGAACTGACCGTTTTCCTGCTGTCCTCCGTGGTGCTGATCATCGGGATGACGCTGTTCAATCTTGGCGCGGATATGGCAATGACTCCGATGGGCGAGCATATCGGCGCGGGATTGACCCGCTCGCGCAAAATCACGGCACTGCTGACCGTCTGCTTCCTCATGGGCGTCTTCATCACGGTGGCGGAGCCGGATCTGCAGGTGCTGGCATCGCAGATAGCCGGAGTCGTCAGCAGTACGATGCTGATTGTTACGGTCGGCTTTGGCGTTGGGCTGTTCCTGCTGATGGCGGTGCTGAAAATGCTGTTTCATAAGTCGCTGTCCTCCATGCTCATGTTCTTCTACATGACGCTCTTTGCCCTGACTGCGCTGGTGGTGGTCAACGGGAATGTGGATTTTCTTCCCATGGCGTTTGACTCCGGCGGTGTGACGACGGGACCCATTACGGTGCCCTTTATCATGGCACTGGGCGTCGGTATCGCCGCGACGCTGGGCGGACGCGACGTAGGGGAGAACAGCTTCGGTCTGGTGGCGCTCTGCTCCATCGGTCCCATCCTGGCGGTTCTGCTTTTGGGTATCACGGCGGACAGCGGTAAGGTCAATATCCAGCCGTCCTACGATCTGGCGGACGATTTCGGCGTGGCGCTGGGGCGCTCGCTTCTGACGACGTCGGGTGAGGTTTTGCTTGCGCTGGGGCTTATCGTGCTGTTTTTCCTGATTCTGCAGGTCACGTGCCTGAAGCTCCCCGTCCGTAAGGTGGGACAGATCGGGATCGGTATCCTGTACACCTTTGCAGGACTCGTGCTGTTCCTGTCGGTTGTCAATGTCGGGTATATGCCGATCGGGTACAAGCTGGGAACCGAACTGGCGTCCAGCCACCCGGTTGCACTGGTCGTGTTCAGCTTTATCCTCGGCATGGTGGTCGTGCTGGCAGAGCCGGCTGTCCATGTGCTGAATAAGCAGGTCGAGGACATCACAGCCGGACACGTCAGCAAGAGATCCATGATGATCGCGCTGAGCGTCGGTGTCGGGATTTCCATCGGTTTGTCCATGCTGCGTATCCTGCTCGACTTCAGCATTCTGTACTACGTCATTCCCGGTTACCTCATCTCGCTGGGACTGTCCTTCTTTGTTCCCGGTCTGTATACCGCCATCGCCTTTGATTCGGGCGGTGTTGCCAGCGGACCGCTGACCTCCAGCTTTATTCTGCCTTTTGCCGTAGGCGCCTGCATGGTGGCACAGGGGCAGTCACATATTCTGAGCGATGCCTTCGGCGTGGTGGCTATGGTGGCTATGACTCCGCTTATCACCATTCAGCTGCTCGGCTTCCGCTCCGTCGTGACCCGTCGCGTGCGGGCAAAGATTGCCATGCGGCGCATCCTGCTGGCGGACGACGAGCAGATCATTGATTTCATGTAAGGGAGGCACCGACGTATGAGAAGAAAGAAGAAATCCGCTGGCACGGCATCTGCGCCGGCGCAGAATGCGGCGGCACCGGCTCAGACGGCACCTGCCGTTGCGAGTGAGGCGCCGGTGCGCCTCAAGCTGCTGGTGACGGTAGTCAACCGCTCCAAGACGGAGTTTTATGCCGACTACCTGCAGTCCAATTTCCACATCAATTTCCAGACTATCCTGGCGGCGGAGGGAACTGCCGACAGCGATACACTGCGCCTTCTGGGACTTACGGACAGCTCCAAGGGCGTGATCTTCAGTGTTGTGCGGGAGGATCAGGCACACGCTGCCCTGATGGGGCTGGAGGGAAAATTCGGCTCCATCAAGAACGGGAAAGGCATTGCCTGCACCGTCCCGCTGACGGGTACCATCGGGGTTGCCATTTATCGCTTCCTCGGCAATATTACCGCCTGAGCGACCGGGCGCAAGAAAGGGAGATATACCATGAGTCATTCTTTTGAGTATGAAATGATATACGCCATTGTCAACGCCGGATTCGCCGATGCGGTTATGGAGGCGGCACGTGAGTACGGCGCGCGCGGCGGCACGGTCATCCACGCGCGCGGAACCGCGAACGGGGATGCCGAGCAGATGTTCGGCATTACGGTTCAGCCGGAAAAGGAGATCGTTATGATCATCGTACCGACCGAACTGCGCAACGACATTCTGCATACCGTCTATCAGAAGGTGGGGCTGAAAACGCCGGGGCAGGGAATTGCCTTCTCCCTGCCGGTGGAGGAGGTCGTCGGCTTCGGCAAGGAGAAGCAGCTGACGGCGGACGGCACAGAGGAATAAAGGCGATCCCGCTCTGAGCCGGAGTAGGGAAACAGCACCGTTCCGTCGGGCAAGCCGACCGTGCGGTGTTGTTCTCTCGTTCATCCGATGCGGACAGCGGGGCGGCATCGGTCGCTGCATTCGCTCACACGCCGTAAAATAACGGAGCAAAACCATATTCGTCAAGAGGAGGAGATATTCTATGAATTGCTTTGAAAACGTGAAGAAGAACTTCGGCTTTGGCTGTATGCGCCTGCCCATGAAGGACGGCGAGGTAGACAAAGCGGAGATGTGCCGCATGGTCGATGCCTTCCTTGCGCGCGGATTCAATTATTTTGACACAGCGCACGGGTACCTGGGCGGAAAGAGTGAGATCGCCGTCCGGGAATGTCTTGCCGAGCGATATCCGCGTGATGCGTTTATTCTGACCGATAAGCTGACCGGTTCGTATTTCCATTCCGAGGCAGACATCCGTCCCTTTTTCGAAAGCCAGCTGAAGGCGTGCGGCGTGGAGTATTTCGATTTCTACCTCATGCACTCGCAGAACAAGGAGATTTTTGAAAAATTCAGGGCTTGCAATGCCTATGAAACTGCGTTTGCCCTCAAAGAGGAGGGCAAGGTACGCCATGTCGGACTGTCCTTCCATGACCGTGCCGAGGTGCTGGATGAGATTCTGACTGCTTATCCGCAGGTGGAGGTTGTGCAGATTCAGTTGAATTATGTGGACTTTGAGGATGCCGCTATCCAGTCGCGCCTGTGCTATGAGGTGTGCCGCAAGCACGGCAAGCCGATCATTGTCATGGAGCCGGTAAAGGGCGGCACGCTGGTCAATCTGCCGGAAGATGCCCGCGCTGTGCTGGAGGGCTTGCATGGCGGCAGTCCTGCCAGCTATGCCATTCGTTTTGCCGCCGGATTTGACGGTATCTTCATGGTGCTTTCCGGCATGAGCAATCTGGAGCAGATGGAGGATAACCTGTCCTACATGGCGGATTTCAAGCCTCTGAACGAGACAGAACGTGCGGCGGTTTCCAAGGTGTGTGCCATCCTGCGCGCCCAGCACATGATTCCCTGCACGGCGTGCCGCTACTGTACGGACGGATGTCCCATGCATATATCCATCCCCGATCTGTTCGCCTGCCTGAACGCCAAACAGATTTATCACGACTGGAACGCGGATTACTACTACGAGGATGTCTATACCAAGCAGAACGGTAAGGCTTCCGACTGCATTGCCTGCGGCAAATGCGAACGCATTTGCCCCCAGCACCTGCCCATCCGGAAGCTGCTCCGCGATGTGGCGGCTGAATTTGAACATCGGGCGGACTGAAGCCTGTGTCTATACGGAAAGGAAAGGTATATTCCCATGATTGAAGCGATTCTTACAAGAGCAAACGCAACCCGCAAAGTGCGGATCACGGTCAAAACACTGACCGTCCTGACGGTGGTTATTCTTGCGGTGGCACTGCCGCAGCTGGTACATCTCGCAGTCGGAGCGGCGGGCGGCGTTACATGGCTGCCGATGTATCTGCCTGTTCTGCTGGGTGGTTGCCTACTGGGAGCCCGCTGGGGACTTATTGCCGGCATTGCTTCGCCGGTCGTCAGTTTTCTCCTGACCTCGCTGACCGGAAACGCCATGCCTGCGGCTGTCCGCCTGCCCTTCATGGCGGCAGAGCTGGCGCTCATGGCGGTGGTGACCGGGCTGTTTTCCGATGCGATTGTCAAACGTGCGTGGATGGCGTTTCCCGCCGTCCTGCTGGCGCAGGTGTCCGGCAGGGCATTCTTCCTTCTGCTGGTCACATTGTTTCAGAATGTGGTTCCCTTTACCCCTGCCGTGATCTGGGGGCAGATCAGAACCGGACTGTACGGTCTTGCCTTGCAGGCGGTGCTGGTGCCGCTGGCTGTTATCGGTCTGCGGCGGCTGGCTGATACCGGGGAGCGCGACCGTGACTGATCTTGAACGCGCAAGGCAGCTTCTTCCCGGACACAGCATTGCCCTGTGCCGGGGAGAGGAACGGCTGACCGATGATGCACGCGGCATCGCGCCGATGATGAATCTGCTGGCGGCAGGACAGGATCTGCACGGGTTTTCTGTCGCCGATCTTGTGGTCGGCAGGGCGGCGGCGTTGCTGTTTGTCCGGGCGGGTATCGTAGCGGTGTATGCTGCCACGCTTTCCTGCGGTGGCAGGGACGTGCTGGCAACGCACGGGATTCGGGTGGAGTACGGGATTCTTACCGACTGCATCCGGAACCGTGCCGGAACCGGTGTCTGCCCCATGGAACAAGCGGTGTCCGGCGTCGATGATCCGGAGATTGCCTACCGCCTGATTGGGGAACGACTTTCCGCTCTGCGTGCCGGGCAATAACGGCTGCGCGGCATCGGCTTGCCTTGTTGCTTCGACACCTGCGGCGGATGCGGCAGTTTTGCTCGCCGGTTTTTCTAAGGAACCACTGATTTATTCGGCGGCACATCTTCGGCACATCTTTTCCCGCCTGCTTCTTGCCGAAAAACTCGATGTACATCCAGTACATCTTGAGTTTTTCGCAATCGCAGACGAAAAAATCTGTACCGAATATGCACCACCTCATTAAATCAGCGTTTCCCTAACGTATCAATATTGTTTTGCTCCCATTGCTTGCAAACGCATACAAAATGTGCTATAATATCCCTGTTCGGAAGCAATTTCCGTCCGGAAACGAGGTGTAAGCCGATCATGAAATCTCTGCGGGAACTGTACCGCATCGGGCGGGGGCCGTCCAGCTCCCATACAATAGGACCACAGCGGGTGGCGGAATACGCAATCGAAACGTATGGGGCACGGCGGTTCCGCGTCGAACTGTTCGGCTCTCTGGCAATGACGGGAACAGGTCACGGAACAGACCGCGTTCTCCGCGAGGTGCTGGGTGACGGCACGGATATCCGTTTCAACACAACGGAAAAGAATCTGCCGCATCCCAACACCATGAAGCTGTACGCGTTGCAGGACGACGGCACAGCGGAGTACCTTTTCACTGCCACCAGCGTCGGCGGCGGGAGCGTATGTATTGACGGGCAGACGCTGTCTGAGGGCGGGGAAGTGTACCCGGAGCGGGATTTTGCCGCGGTCCGGGCGTTTGTTGCGCGGGAGGGAATGACACTGCCCGACTATGTCCGCCTGCGGGAACCGGACGTGTATCCCTACCTGCGGGAGGTATGGCACACCATGCGTGCCTGCGTGGAGCGCGGACTGAATCGTACCGGCACGCTGAGCGGCGGGCTGAATCTTGCGCGCAAGGCAAGCCTGCTCCGGAGCGAGAACACCAAATTCGAGCCGTCCCTCATGCATGAAAACCGCAAGGTTTCCGCCTATGCCTTGGCGGCGGCGGAGGAGAACGCGGATAACGGTGTGATCGTGACGGCACCGACCTGCGGCGCGGCAGGCATCGTCCCGGCGGTTCTGTACTATATGTACGAGAACTGCGGCGTCGGCGAGTCAGAGCTGCTGGATGCGCTGGCGGTGGCAGGCGTGATCGGAAACGTGGTCAAGCAGAATGCCTCCATCAGCGGCGCGGAGTGCGGCTGTCAGGCGGAGGTCGGCGTGGCGTGCGCCATGGCGGCGGCTGGTCTGGCGCAGATATACGACCTGGACGCGGAGGGTATCGAATGCGCGGCGGAAATCGCGCTGGAGCATAATCTCGGGCTTACCTGTGACCCGGTGCTGGGACTGGTGCAGATCCCCTGCATCGAGCGCAATGCCATGGCGAGCATCAAGGCGTTCAACGCCGTCATGCTGGCAAAGTCACTGGAGAGCAAGCATAAGGTGTCCTTTGACCAGATTGTGGAGGTCATGTATGAAACCGGCAAGGATCTTGCTGCGGGGTATCGGGAGACCTCAACAGGCGGTCTTGCGCGGATATACGGGGAGGCTTGGGCTGCGCAGGGGAAGGGGGAGCAGGAATGAATGTGACGGAACTGAGCGGCAGTGTGCTCGGCGGGCTGGTCTTTCTGCCCGCCTGCGTGGAGGCGGACACGCCGCTTCTGGTGTACCTGCACGGAGCAGGCGAACGGGGAACACGCACCGACCATATGTGCCGTCACGGCATTCCGCGCCTGATCGTGCGGGAGGGGTGGGAAGTACCTGCCATCGTGCTTTGCCCGCAATGCCCGGCGGAATTCGTATGGGACAATGTGGTGCGGGAGGTCAAGTCCGTGATCGACGACACGGTCAGCCGCTTCGCCGTGCGAACCGACCGTATTTCGCTGACCGGTTGCAGTATGGGCGGCTTCGGTGCATGGGAGATGGGCATGACCTACACGGGCTTCTTTGCCGCGCTGGCACCGATCGCCGGCGGCGGTCGTTCCTTCCGTGCGTCCAACCTGCGCACGACGCCAGTCCGCGCCTACCACGGGGCGGAGGACGAACTGGTTCCGGCTGTGTATTCCAGTCTGATGACGGATGCCGTCCGTGCCTGTGGCGGCGATGCGGAGCTGACGCTTCTGCCCGGCATGGGGCACAATGAGGGCATTGAATATGCCTACGAACACACGGATGTGACGGAATGGCTGATTTCCATGCGGCGGACGGATCATACGCCCGTGCCGGAATTTCTGAGCGAGTATTTTTGAAGATAAACGGAGGATACGGTATGTTGGAAGGAATGGTGCGGAAGCAGACGGAAAAACAGGCGCAGACGCTGGACAGTTGGCTGGAAAAGCACGACCGGGAGGTTCCGTTCCCGGAGGGGGTTCGTCTGCACGGGGATCAGGATTACATGGGTGACGGGAAGCCCTGTCACAGGATGGACGTGTATGAACCGGAGCTGAATCCGAAGGAGGGACCCGTGCTGGTCAATTTTCACGGCGGCGGGTTTCTGCTCGGGAAAAAGCAGGTCAACCGCCTGTTTTGCGCGGATATGTGTCTGCATGGCTTTACCGTGTTTTGTCCGGAATATCCGCTGGTTCCGGAGGTCGGCATTTTTGACATTTTCCGCGACCTGACCGTGGCAGTGAACAGGGCAGGCGAGGAAGCGGCGGCACGCGGGCAGGACGGTGTCTGCCTGTGCGGGGACAGCGCCGGAGCATACCTGTGCGTTTATCTTGCCGCGATGCGGGAAAATCCGGCTATGGCGGAAGCGGCGGGAGTCAGTCCGGTCGTGCCGCGGATACGGGCACTGGGACTTATCAGCGGGATGTTCTATACCTGCCGTCTGGATTCCATCGGGATGTTCCTGCCGGATATGCTGTATGGAAAGGGCTGGCGTAAGCGTCCGTTCCGTCCCTATACGGACCCGGAGTATACTGCGCGGGCGGGAAACCTGCCGCCGTCCTTCCTTGTGACGGCGCGGGGAGATTTCCTGCGGCACTACAGCCGCCGTTTTTACCGGGCGATCTCCCGGGACAGTGCGGCGCATTGCCTGCTGGATATCCAAGGAGACAGACCGCTGTCGCACGCTTTTTCCGCTATGCTTCCGGAAACGCCGGAGGCGCGGGATGCAAACGGGCAGATGGCGGCATTCCTGTTAAGACATTGCTGATTAACACAGCCTTGCATTTCCCCGCACGACGCACGGCTGGTGCCTCTGCGCATCCGGAATTGTGCGGTGCTGCCTTGCCCGGTTGCAGGGCGAAAGAAGCCGGAAGGCGATGACAGGTCTGGTCATCGCCTTCCGGCTTTCTCCTGATGTGCTGCGGCGTCAGTCCTTCTGCACGATGGTGATATTGGACGGCTGAATGCCGGTCTGCTCAAACACCACGGCGTTGATCTGCGCCAACTGTGCGGGCTGGAGCGCACCTTTGTTCTGTACGACGATGTTTGCATTGTCGCCGCTGATGACTGCCAGACATTTTGCAAAGCCCTTACCCTGCAGCAGGGATTCAATGTTGGCTTCCTTTTCCATGTCCTTCGCCAGCGCCTGCAGTTCCTGCATAGCCTGCGCCTTGACATCCTCGGTTGCCTTGTCGTTCCGGACGACGGCGTTCAGCACCTCGATTGCCTCATCCCGCGCCTTCTTGCGGCTGACCTCGACCGTGGAGAAATAGGCATCCGAGCCGGTCGGGGTCGTGGGGGACTTATCGTCGCCGACGGCTGAGGTTGTCAGATTGGTGCCGTAATTGGTGGACATTCCGGCGCTCGCCTTGTAGTCATAGCCGTCGTGGTCGTTTGCCTTGGAGAAAAACGCCCAGTTGAGTGCGACCGCCGCACCGATCACCACGACAGCCCCGGCAATAATCAGGTTCCGGCGTCCGATCTTCCGGAAAAAGCCCTTGACCTGTTCCCACTTGTTGTTCGCATCCATACGTATGCCCTCCGTTCAGATTTGGTTACACAGCACTGTATGCGCATCGGGAGCGGAATATGCCCCGATTTTTCTTTCCGCCCCGCTATCCCTTTGTCGTGACAAAGATGCAGTTGCTCCCGATGCCAAAGACCGAGCTGAGCAGGGATGTGATCTCCCGCCGGACGCCGGGATCTCCCCCGCCGGAGCAGACAATTCCGATGCCACGTATGGCAGGTGCCTTTTCGGTCAGGAATACGAGGGATTTGCCGGATCCGGAGCCGATCGTGACGTACAGGCGCGACGTGCCGGAGGCGGCGCTTTTTTCGTCCGTGGCGTAGACATACTCATATCCGCCAGCCAGGCTGACGATAACCCGGACATCGCCCGCGCCCGCCACCTGCGCACAGATGGAGGCTATGCGGCTTTCCAGCGCTTGCCGGTAGGCGTCCAAGCTGACCTCATACGCTTCTCCCGGCGCACGGGCGGGCATTTCGGTCGCCTGCCCGCTCCCGTCGCTGATGCCGGGAATCAGACGGCTGCCTCCCAGCAGGAGAAACAGCCCGACCGCGCCGCCGAGCAGGGCAGGAATCAGCTTTTTCTTCATGGTGCCCGCCGCCTGCGGGGCGGACGGGGGATCGCAGGGAATTGTCATAGGCAAAAAACCTCCGGAACACTTGCCGTTGCCTGTTGCGCGGATCATGCCACGGACAGCGTGACCGGACAGCCCAGCGCGTCGGCAAACCATTTTTCTATGTCGTGCGGATTGCGCAGCGCGGAGGAGCCGGACAGACTGATGCGTACCGATTCCAGCCGTGCGTTGCCCGCGCCTTCCAGGGAAACCGCAACGCGTGCCTGCACCGTCGCATCGCGTTCGGGGATGCCGAAGGTATTACGCAAAGCCGCGTACACCCATTGCTCCACCTCCGCTTCCCCTGCCGCAGAGAGACTGCCTGCGAGGTCGTCAGACCCGACCGTGCCATCATCCGGTGGGAGAACACCGGACTGCTCCAGCCGTCCGCGCAGATCGTCCGTCCCGCCAGCCGCTATGTCACAGAGCAGGGAGAGCCCCCGCGCGAGCGGTACCAATATGGCAAGCAGTACGCAAAGTCCGGCTACTGCCCGGAAGGCGGCGGAACTTTTTCCGTTCCGGTCGCCGGGAAGCAGGAATTCCAGCACTCCCACGCCGAGCGACAGCAGGATCAACGGGTACAGCCCGGCGGACACAGACATGGCGCCCTCCTTTCAGCACAGCGCACTGCCACAGGCGATCAGTACGCAAAGCGTGAGAATAAAGAAAACGGAGCATAGACTGACAGCCCCTGCCATATAGCCGTACAGTTCGGCTACATCGTCCAGCAGACGCGCATCGGCGGCACAGTCCAGTGAGGACGCCGCGACCGACGCCAGCCGGATGACAGCTCGGAAAAGCAACAGTTCGACCAGCACCGGCAGAAGCAACAGCCCCAGCAGCAGTACGCCGCACACACCGCAGATGCTCCGTAGCAGATCAACCCCCGCCGCCACGGAGCCCAGCGAACCGGACACCGCACTGCCTGCGACCGGGAGCAGATTGCCGACGGCATACTTGATGCCCTTCATGCGAAGCGAGTCCGCACGTGCGGACAGAACGCTCTGGCATCCCAGCAGCGTCGAAAGCAGAAAGGTGATCGTTCCCAGAAATCCGGTATACGCCTTGCGTACCCATCTGCCTATTGCCTCCATCCGGTAGCGTAGCCCCAGTGCGCTGAGCAGCGAAAGCGACAGGCAAATGCCGCAGACTGCCGGGGTCACGTCGGCGCACAGGTATTCCGCCACGTTCAGAAATACCAGCATCAGCCCCTCGCCAACCGTTGCCTGCGTAAGGTTGCCGCCGAGTACATACAGCGTACCCATGACCGGGAGCATACCGGCACACAGCCGGTTCAGCTGGGAAAGAAAGGTCGTGACGGTTTGCGCGACGCCGACAGTCAGACTGACCAGCGCCGCCGCGACGGCGAGCCGGATGATAAAGCCCGTCAGTTCTCCAGCCCATCCGCCGACGGCGGCACTGAGATGCCCCAGCAGGGAGGAGATCAGCAAAAGCCCCAGCAGAGTCGAGAGCAGTCGGACTGCATCCGGCAGACGCAGGCCCAGCGCGCCCAGCAGAGCGGACAGCATCCCGGGGAGCGAGACTCCCTCGCGGACAGCTGCCAACGCCTCGTCCGGATCGGTAGAGAACAGCCCGTCCGGCAGGAGCGGGATAAGCTCCTCGGGCAGGGAATCCGGCAGAGCGGCGTAGGCGGGCGGCAGGGTGATACCTTCCGTTTCAGCCTCCGGGGCGTTGCCTGCCGCCTGTGCGGCACTGTCCTCTGCCCGCGCCGGCACGCAAAGGCAGGCAAACAGAAGCAGGACAAGGACAGCGGCACATTTCGGTTTTCTCTTTTTCGTCATATCTTTTTTCATTTGCTTCACCCTGCGCTCAGCAGCCCTGCCACCGTGTCCGCGACCGCACGCACCAGCGGCAGAGCCAGCACCAGTATTTCCAGCCGTCCCGCCGTTTCGACCCATGCCGCCAGCGCCGTTTCGCCGCTGTCCCGGCAGATGCCGGCACACAGCTCGGTGGCAAAGGCAAGCCCCAGTGAACGGAGCAGGATCCGGCGCGTGTCCGCCGGGAGGGCGTCGTCCAGCAGGGTGGTCATGTCGGACAGCACCCCTGCGGCAAGCGACAGGATGGCACCCAGTAGGACGACCGATGCGGACAGACGGAGAAACGGTGCCCATTCCGGTTTGTACGACCGCAGGACTGACAGCGCGCACAGCGCGGTCATGCACAGAACACAAAGCTTTGCCACGGTCAGAAGCCAAACACGGTGCAGATCAACTCGAACAGATCCGCAATCTGCTGAATCAGCAGAAGCAGAACGACCACAATGCCCGCCAGTGTCACCAGCATGGACTGCTCGTCTCGCCCCGCCTTGGACAGAAGCTGGCACGCAACGGCGACCAGCAGTCCAACGCCCGCTACCTTGATGATCAGACTGATATCCATGCATTTACCATAGCAGTATTGCCGCCGCCAGCGCACACGACAGGCACAGTGCGCTGTCCGTGCGGGTGCGGGCGGGCAGGGAATCTGCCAGCCTGCCTCGCTGTTCCTCCAGCGCGGAGAGATAGTAGTCACAGCGTCCGACCTGCTCTGCCCGGTGGGTGTGCCCCAGTTCGCGCGAGAAGCAGGTCAGCAGGCGTTCGGATTCCGCTCCCAGATAGCCACGGCTTTCATGCAAAAGCAGGGGAAGGGAAGCGGCGGGGCGCTCGGCGGATGCCCGATCCTGCCCCCGGCAGGCGGCAAGCACCGAGGGATCGACCGTGGCGAGTATTTGCCCGATGGGCATGGAGAAGCAGTCAATCTGCCCACGGATAAAGCGCAGGAGTGACAGGTAGCCGTCCAGTACCCCCACACGCCGATGTTCATAGCGTGCCAGCAGCAGTGCAATGTAAAGCCCCGCCCCGACAAGGAGCAGGGAACCGAACAGCTTTGCCGTCATACCGATTCCTCCCGCGCATCCGCGCCGCCCGTAATTGCGGGCATCTTTGCCTGTTCCGTATGCGGATACTTGGCAGTGCCCGTCAGTGTCCGGCAATTTCCGCCTCTGCTGCATCCCACTGCGTGATGCGGTAGCGGAATCCGCCGGCTCCGTCCCGCGTCAGCCCCACATAGGCAGAGAACAGGCGCGCCTCGTGGAGCAGGCGCAGTCCCGTCCGATGCAGAAGCTCGGCGCAGTCCGCGGCATGGGCACTTGCGACCAACGGCACGCCGCCGTGGTGCGCCTCTACCAATGCCATGGCTTCGGTGCAGTCTCCGATCTCGTCACACAGGATAACCTGCGCCGACAGCGTCCGTGTTGCGATTTCCACTCCCAGCGCCCGGGGATATCCCACCAGCACATCCAGACACAGCCCCGGATCGTCCGTACCATAGCACAGCTCGGCACGGCTGTCTACCAGCACCGTCCGCAGCGGGGTGGGCGGTGAGGCAAGCCCCACTGCCACGCCGCGCAGCAGGGTTGTCTTCCCCACGCCGGGCGCACCGTACAGCAACAGTCCGCGCGGGGATCCGGCGGCAAGACTGTCCCGGACCAGACGCACGATCCGGTCGCCGACCGACCGATGGGGGTGTGGCAGGCGAATGCACAGTCCCGTGACCGAACGCAGTCCCAGTACGCGTCCTTCCTCACATGCCGCCCGTCCTGCCACGCCGACCCGGATGCCGCCGGGCAGGGTAAGGAAGCCCTGCGCGATATCCTGACTGTAAGCGTACAGCGATCCGCCGCACAGCGCGGACAGTACATCGGACAGATCGTCCCCATCCAGCCGCAGATCTGTTGTCAGGTTTTCGCCATCCACGGTCAGTGTGACATACCGCCCTGCCCGCAGGCGAATCTCCTCGATCTCCGACTGCCCGGTTGCCCGTGCCGTCAGCGCATCGGACAGAGCCGTCGCCAACGCAGGCGGGAGTCGGTCGGTCAGGGCAGGGGGCAGGGAAGGAGATGCATGCAGAACGGTTCGGGCGGCAGGACGCATTGCCCCGACCGCAGGCACGGACGGCGGTTGCGGGTGGGATGCTGTTGGTACGCTCCACGCGAAGCGCGGCAAGACTGCCTGCCCCATGACCATTCCCCCTTCCGTCCCGCGCTGCGGTACACCCCACTGTATGGCGACCGCCCCGGAAATATGACAGGGATGCAAAAAAGCCGCCCAGGGCGGACGGCTTTCAGGATTATACCGGCGTTGGTCTTAACGGGATTCGTCCCCGGTCGCGGTTTCGGCTTCTGTTCCGGTAGCGACTGTTTCGTCATCCGAGGGACGGACTTCCTCGTAGCGGATCAGCTCCTTTACAAAGACCCACTGCTCCGGGTAGTTGGACTGATAGAATCGGATGGCGCGTTCGCTGTGCGAGACGACATGGCGCACGCCGCGCTCATCCAACTGCCGGCACAGGTCGGCGGCAAAGGCAAGCACGGAGGTACGATTGTCCGTTGCGCCGGGGGCATACTTGGCGGCGAAGGCGGCATTGTCTGAGACGGTTTTCTGCAGGATCTCAAACTTTTTCCCGTCTTTCATGGTGAAGGTGACGGACAGTCCCTTGTCACCGTCGCAATCCACGCGGCACAGCGTTACGTCGTCCCACGTGTAGGCGGCAGTCTGTCGGAAGAAGTTGGTCGATATGCCGTTCTCCGACACAAGCCGATAGGTGTTGACTGACACAGCACCGCAGGCAAGTATCAGTACCAGCAGTACTCCGGACAGCAGGTTCGCAAAGCGGCGGGTGCCGAGAATGCTGTGTCTGGTGCTATTCGCCGAGCCGAGCGGCTTTTTTCGTTCGTAATCCTCCTGGGATGGCAGGTACTGGAGCATCAGCACGCACTCCAGCAGCACGAATGCCACGATGATACAGGGAATCTGCGCGGACATAACGGCATAGGCGGGCGTATCCCCGCTGCGCGCCTCAACGACGGATGCCGTGATCCGTCCGACCGCAAAAATATACAGTGCCATCAAGGCAAGAATGAGTACCGTTCCGGCGACGAGAAACAGGCATCCGCGCCCGCCGGTGTTTTGTTTTTTCTGATTCACGGGCAACCTCCGTCAATCCAGCACACGCAGGCGACTGACTGCCGGGAAGCCTGCCGTCGCAATGCGCGCCGCAATCGCCTGCTCGCTCAGCGCAGGCGTCACAAAGGACAGACGCCCCGGTTGATGCCGCACGGCTTCTGCGCCTCCGAAGTGTGCTGCCAGACTGTCTGCCGCTTCTGCCGGCGCGTCAAACACAAGCAGATTCCGGCAAACGGAGGCGGCAAATTCGGTCACGTCATCGGCACTGGCGTCTTGCCATACCGGTGCAGCGGCGGGGGCGGCGTGGGTTGCTTCCATAATGTCGGAGACGACCGCGCTGGCAGTGGGCAGTTTGCCTGCACCGGGACCGTAGAACATGACTTCACCGACCATATCGGCACTGACCAGAATGCCGTTGAACACGCCGCTCACGCCGGCAAGCGGGTTTCCGCCCGGCACAAAGCGCGGGGAGACCATAGCAAGAATCTTACCGGTCTGCGCATCGCGGCTGGCGTATCCGATCAGCTTGACCGCACCGCCCATGGCGCGCGCCAGCGCGGCATCGTCTGCCGTCACGCGCGTGATGCCCTCGCAGTGGATGCTGTCCGGATCAATGCGCTTGCCGAACGCCATTGCCGCCAGGATAACGGTCTTGCGTGCGGCGTCCAGTCCTTCGATGTCAGCGGTCGGATCCTTCTCGGCGTAGCCTTTTCCCTGCGCGTCCCGGAGAACGTCGGCAAAGGGCGTGCCCTTGGTTTCCATTTCGGTCAGGATGTAGTTGGTGGTGCCGTTGAGGATTCCGCTGATCGACCGGATGTGATTCTGCGCAAGATCCTCACGCAGGGGGCGAATGACGGGAATACCGCCGCCCACGCTTGCCTCAAACAGGTAGGAGACGCCGTGCGTCCGCGCCAGCGCCAGCAGCTCGGTGCCGAAGGTCGCGACCACCTGCTTGTTGGAGGTCACGACGCTCTTGCCTGCCTCCAGCAGGGCTTTGGTGAAATCATAGGCAGGGTGCGCGCCGCCCATCATCTCCGCGACCACCGATACCTCCGGGTCGTTCAGAATGACCTGAAAATCGTGGGTGATCAGATTCCGGAAGGGGCTGTCCGGAAAGTCCCGCAGATCAAGGATGTATTTGATTCGGATCGGTTCGCCGACCCGCGCCTCAATGAGTGCCCGGTTATGGGTCAGCACCTCGGCTGTGCCGCTGCCGACAACGCCGAAGCCCAGAAGTGCCGCGTATTTCATAGGTAGATGTCCTTTCCGCTTGGTTTCTCCAGTATTGTACCACAAAACCGGGAAAAATGCAAACGGATATACGGAAAAAAGTATTGAATTTCTGAAAATAATGTGGTACAATGAAAAGACCCGTCGGACGGGTCGGGAGGATACGGTGATATGGGATCTCAGATCGGAAGCAAGACAAACGTTAAGATATACGTTCTCAACCTGATGATGGCGGTCGGCTATCCGCTGGACTTCAACACGCTGAACGAGGCACTCCGCCAGACCGATTTCATAGATTATTTTGATTTCGCGGACGCCTTCCACACCATGGAGGATGACGGTCTGCTGGAGGCGTCCGGTGTCAACCGGCTCGGTGAGCCGTGCTATGCCGTCACGGCAAAAGGCGCTTGCGTGGTAGAGAGCATGCGGGGGAACATCCTGCCGTCTGTGCTGGAGGACAGCGTGGTCTGCGCCATGCGCTACCTGGATTTCAAGCACCGGGGGGTCAAGCTGTCCTGCCGGATCGAACCGTGTGCCGGAGGGGGATGCCATATCCTCTGCTCGGTCACCGAGCGGGACAAGACAGTGCTGTCCGTGACACTGTGGGTAGAGGACGAACAGACCGCCCGGCGGATGGAGGATCAGTTCCGCGCACATCCGGAGAACACGTACCGGGGCGTTCGCGCCCTGCTGACCGGCAACGTCAATTACCTGTTTGACCACTGATACGGAACCACGGGATTGCAGTCCCGGCGGTTGATTTTTATGACAGATTTTTGGGGGCTTCCGAAAGGAAGCCCCCAAAAAAAAATCTGTCATGTGGCTGGACGGAAACGGCGCCAAAACGTCGTCATGGTTTCCCGCCCGGCGCCGCCGGAGACGGTAAATCCTCTCCCGGCGCCAGCGGCGAGAACAGCCGGCAACCCTGCGCGCGAAACACCTGAATCATCCGGTGCAGCTCGTCCGGAGACAGCCCCAGCTTTTTCCCCAGACAGGCAGGGCAAAGGAAATCCCTGCACTGTCTGCTGATATACTTGTAGTTGAGCGCCGCCTCATCGCCGGTCATGCCGGCGCCGCAGACGATGCAGAAGGCGTCCGCCATTATCCGCGCCGGCGTCCCTTCTCCCGGACGAACTTCGCGCGGAACAGTTTGCAGGAGTGTCCGGCAACATCAACGAACAGGTCATCCTTCTTTTCGCCCAGTTCCTCGCCGGTGATGATGTCGCACAGCGACAGCCGGACGCCGGATGCCGCCGGAACGCCCAGCTCGGCGAAGGTGATCTCAGCCATACGCGCGTCCCCGCAGAAGTTGAACACGCCGATTGCAAACTCGTTTCCGGCAAGATGGCGAACCATTGCGGTCCAGCCGTTGTCCTGCCGCACAAGGTAGGGCGGGCGGCACTCCGCATCCTGATTCAGCGCGATCAGGCGGGGGTTCTGGAGCAGTTCACGGTACTGGTCATCCATGCTGCGCAGATCGGCTCCGATCATCAGCGGTGCGCCGCAGAAGCACCAATAGGCAAACTGCATCTCGTACTCGACGTAGTTGTTGCAGTCTGCACGCCCCACATTCCCCTGTCCGTTCATGCCGATCGTCAGCATATCCATGTCATTGAAGCAGCCGGCGGCATTGGCATTGAACTTGCCTATCTGGCTTTTGGCGATGTCTGCGGTGGAAGCGAACGTGTCCACGATATCGCCGGTGGAACGATACATATGGGCTCCGATGCTGCGCATCCAGTTCCACGGTTCCTGTACGCCCCAGTTGCAGGCGGAGAACAGGATGTCCCGACCGGACGCGCGGAGCGCCATCGCCATCTGCAGGTAACGGTGCTGACAGTTGGCAAAGGAGGGGAAGTAGCAGAAATCATACTTCAGGAAATCCACGCCCCACGAAGCAAAGGTGCGCGCATCCTGGTATTCGTGGTCAAAGGAGGACGGGAAGCCTGCACAGGTACGGATACCGGCGCAGGAATACATTCCGAACTTCAGTCCCTTGGAATGGACATAATCGGCGATGAACTTCATGCCGTGGGGGAATTTTTCCGGGTCGGCGACCAGCTCACCGTTCTCGTTGCGCTCCCGCATCGACCAGCAGTCGTCAATGACGACATACTTGTAGCCCGCGTCACGGTAGCCGCGCTCGACCATCACGTCCGTGATCTCCAGCATCATTTGCTCGTTGATATTGGGTCCGAAGGTATTCCATGTGTTGAAGCCCATAGGGGGCGTCTGTGCCAGCATTGCCATGGTTGATTCTCCTTGCATATTTTAAGATGAGTTTTTCGGAACCCCGGTCTGCCCGTCCGTAACCGACTTGCCGAACCGGTGCTTCCCTGTATGTTTTCCCGGCGTACTGCCGGTAAAAACCGATGATGTGCGCTATCCGAGCGCCAGCTCCTGCCACAGAGCGTACACCTGCCGCGCGATATCCTCGCGGTTTCCCGCGGCATCTACCGTCAGGATGCGATCCTGCTCTGCCAGCATCTCCCGCACGCGGCGGAATCGGGCACGGATACGTGTCTGCTGCTCCAGTGTTTCGTATATTTCGGTCGCGGCGCCACCGGCTCGCGCCGTAATGCGCCGCATCGCCGTTTCTGGTTCCAGGTCAAAGAGCAGGCAGGCATCCGGGCGGCGGACGGCGGGACAGTCCAGATTCATGCGGCACACCCACGCCATGCGTGCGCTGTCATCCCCGCCCTGATAGGCTATGGAGGAGTAATAGTACCGGTCGCACAGCACCGTCACACCGGCACGCAGGCAGGCATCAATGCCGTCCTTTGCTAGGTTATGCCCGATGCGATCCAGCAGGAAAAGCGTTGCCAGCTCCTCTGCGCCGGCTGCGACAGCACCCGAAAGCGCCTGCCTGAGACGCTTTCCGTCCGGGGAGGCAGTCGGTTCCGCAGTCACGGCGACCGGGACACCCTCGGCGCGCAAGCGGTCTGCAAGCAGGTTCATCTGCGTGGTTTTGCCCGAACCGTCCATGCCGTCAAAAACAAGGAACAGCGGACGGTATGGCGGGCGACGTATATCCGTATCGTTCACGGCTTCTGCTCTCCTTCCTCTTCCGGGACACCGTAGAAAAAGCGGTAAAAGGCGGCGTCAACCTTGCCGGATGTCGGCGAGAGGCGTGTCATGCCCCGCCGGGGACGGAGGATCGGCGCTTCCGAAAACTCCGTGATGATGAGATGCTCCAGCAACGGAACGCCGATAAGCTCCAGCGCGCTTTCAATCTGGCGCGTTACGTCCAGGTCTGCACTCGACGGAACCGCAATCCCCTTGGGATGATTGTGCGCCAGCACGGCGCAGGCGGCGTGCATATACAGGCACAACTCGGCAATCCGGCGGACGGTGACGGCGGAACTGTTGACGGAGCCCTCGGAGATGACGCGGCAGTCGATCATGTGCATCCCATTGTCCAGCAGGATAAGATAGACGCGCTCGGTAGTCAGTCCGGTAAAGCGGGGGCGCAGAAATTCGACCAGCTTTCCCACCGTGTCGTATACGCGGGGCGACTCCACCCGGTCGATGGCACACCGGCGCACAACGGCAGGCAGCAGGCGTATCAGGCACGCGGTATATTCGCCGACGCCGGAAACCGACATCAGCTCTTCCACGGATGCTTCCGTAACGCCGGACAGTGAGCCGAACCGCTCGATCAGGCGGTGTGCCAATGGGTTGACATCCACGCGCGGCATGGCGTACCCCAGCAGAAGCTCCAGCAATTCGTGTGCGGCGAGGTCATCGGGTCCGCCGCGCAGAAACCGCTCCCGCAGGCGCTGGCGGTGTCCGGCGTGAACCGACAGATCGGAGGTTTCTGTAGTCGTATTACGTTGCGTCATGCCCTGTCCCCTCCCGTTTCCGAAATCCTTATGCAAAGCCTGTCCGTGTCCGTATTATACCATACACAGCATGAATTGTCAATAATTATTGTGAGTTTTTTCAATAGAACAGGGAACCGCGGATCGGTTCGGCGGCACATCATTTTCCCGGCGTTTTCTTCCTGCCGTATGCTTCGATCCATACAGTCCCGTACCGCAGGCTCTGACCGCACAGGAAAAGACAGGGCAGACCGCTGGCGCAGGGGTAATTGCCCCTGACGCATCGGCGCCTGCCCTGTTCCGGAAAGCTCATTCGGCTTTTTCCGTGTCGTTCCGATCCTCCCGCGCATGGATGAGATCAACCATCAACTCGTGGCACGGGGTGGGGATGCCGTACTGCCTGCCCAGCCGCACAACGGAGCCGTTGATGAAATCAATCTCAGTGCGCCGTCCTGCCCGGATATCCTGACACATGGATGCACGCCCGGTGGCAAGCGCGCGGGCGGACTGCATAATGGAAGAGATGACAGCCTCCGCATCAAAGGTCACGCCGTCTGCCGCCGCCACGGCGACCGCCTCGGCAACCAGCATCCGGATGATGCTCTGCGCATGCGGATTCTCCCTGGCGAAGCCGAGGGTGGAATCCAGAAGTGCGGTCATGGGATTCACTGTCATGTTTAGCATCAGTTTTGCCCACAGCAGGCGCTTGACGTCCGGGCAGGCGACCACCGCGGACGCATCCGAGGACAGTACGGCGGCAGTTGCTTCTGCCATTGCGAAATCGCCGGTCGGTGAGCCGATCTGCGTTTCGCCGGCTCCGGAATGGTAGACAACGCCGGGTGCTCGCGTGACGCAGTTGTGCCGTGTCGTGCCAAGCAGAATACGCTCTGCGGGGATGTACCGTTGCATGATCTCAAAGTTTCCCATACCGTTTTGCAGCGAGAGCAGAACCGTGTCCTTTCCGACAAGTCCCAGATTAGCGCGCAGCGCGGCTTCTCCTGCCGTATCCTTGACGAACAGGATGACAAGATCCTGCGGTTCCTGCCCCTCGCCGCTGAAGCGGATGGGGATACGGTGGCGGGATTCGGTGCCGTCCGGCTCCTGCAACAGGATGCCGTCCCGGCTGATGCGCTCTACGGCAACAGGACTGACGTCGTACAGCGTGACTTCATAGTTATCCAACAGGCAGGCGAACAGGCACCCCATGGCGCCTGCGCCGATGATTGCGATTTTCATGTGCAAGTATACCTCCGTAGTACCTTTTACTCAATTTCCATGATCCATCCGTCAGGCGCCGGCAATTTCCGGTGCTGGATGGACAGCAACGTTTCGCGCAGAGCGGTGATGCGGGAATCCGGCGATCCGGCGCGGAAACAGTATGTCTCGCCGCGTCCGGGGTCATCAATGGAGCCGACCGGGGAAATGACCGCCGCCGTGCCGCACAGTCCGCATTCAACGAACGTCCCGATTTCATCCGCACGAACGGGGCGCTCTGCGGTCTTCATGCCCAGATAATGCTCCCCGACATACAGGAGCGAGCGGCGGGTGACGGAGGGCAGAATGCTGTCCGAGTGCGGCGTGACCATCTCTCCGTCCCGGGTGATGAAAATGATGTTGGCACCGCCGGTCTCCTCAACAAAGGTGCGCGTGGCTGCATCCAGATAGAGATTCTCATCGTACCCCTTCTCATGTGCGTCGGCGATTGCAAACAGGCTCATGGCATAGTTCAGCCCCGCTTTGATATGTCCGGTTCCGTGGGGGGCGGCACGGTCAAAGTCGGTTATACGGAGGCGGAGCGGGCGGGCACCGCCGGCAAAATAGGAGCCGACCGGTGAGGCGAACAGGCGAAACTGAAACTCGGATGCGGGCTTGACCCCCAGCACCGGGTTTGTCCCGAACACGAAAGGACGGAGATACAGGGAACCGCCGCTTTCCGCGTCCGGGATTGCATCCCGGTTTGCCAGCACGACCTGCCGCACCGCGTCCTCAAACATACCGGCAGGCAGGGGCGGGATCTTCATGCGTATGCAGGAATCGTGCAGGCGTGCTTCATTCAGATCCGGTCGGAAGCAGACTATGTGTCCGTCCTCCGTCCGGAACGCCTTAAGCCCCTCAAAGCAGGTTTGCGCGTACTGCAGGACGCAGGCGGACTCGTTCAGCGTGACTGTCTCGTCGGTAGTCAGCCCGCCGGGCTGCCACGAGCCGTCCCGGTAGAGTGCAACGTAGCGGTATTCTGTTCTGCGGTAGGCAAAGCCGGTCGGTGTCGGTATGCTCATGATGTGGTTATCTCCTATCTTTTGATTCCGAAAAGGCAAGGCGCCCGCCTGCACATACAGCGTATGTGTTGACGGACGCCTTTGCCCTGACTGCCGCCTATTATACACCGGTTTTGCAAGTTTGTCAATAGGAATCCTGCAGAATTTGCGGTTTCGTCTTTGATTTTCCGATCAGCATATATGCCGCAGCCGGAACGGAGGGGCGGGGAACCGCTCCCGCACGCCCGTCTTTCCTGTAAGGCAAGCGCGGAGCCGACTTTTCGTGTAGAATCGTGTCAGATGCCGCCGCGTGCGCATACCATGGGAGTGGGTACACACCCAACCGTTGCTTCAAGGAGGTTATCCATATGTCTGAGAACAGATTTCCCTGCGGCGCCGCCCCCTCCGCGAACGGATGCGGGCGCGAGGGTCCCAGGGAAACGGCGTGCATCGAGACCAACCGCATTCTGGATTCCTGCCGGGATCGGGACTGCTACGAGAACGCCCGCGTCTACCTGACCGACATGGGGCAGGAACTCATCGAAAACACGGGTCAGGTCCGGGTCAAGGAATGCTGCATTGCATGGACCTATATCGGGATTGATCCGGTGCAGTTCAATCGGGGTTTCTACGCCATTACCATTCGCTTTTTCGTCAAGCTGATCTGCGAGGCGTGCGTGCGCGGCGGCAGGGGACAGGAGTTTGACGGCATTGCCGTGCTGGAGAAGCAGGTGGTGCTGTTCGGCGGAGACAGCAATGTCAGCGTGTTCCGCAGCAGCGGAGATTCCACCGCTTTCTGTGCAGAGCCGGAGCCGTGCTACAAGGAGCGCACCGTTCCGACCGCCGTGGTCGAGGTGGTCGATCCCATCGTGCTGGGCTGCCGCGTCATGGAGCCGTGTGACTGCGCCTGCATCCCGGAGGGGCGTCCCGGAGATATTCCGGAATCCATCGCCGCCTGCCTGTCCGCGCCGCTTGCCTGCGATGCGCCGCCGGCCTGCGGATGCGGCGGGAACCAGGCGCCCCGCCAGCGTCGCGTTCTGACCGTTTCGCTGGGCGTCTTCTCGCTGATCCGGGTTGTGCGTCCGGCGCAGTATCTGATCACCGCGTCGGAGTTCGTCATCCCGGATAAGGAGTGCGTCTCCGCAACGCCCAATGATCCCTGCTCGCTGTTCCGCTCCATGGCGTTCCCGATTTCCGAGTTTTCGCCCTCGGGTATGCCCGCACCGTCTCCGGGCGGTGACAAGCCGGGGCGTTGCGGATGCGGGAGCTGACCGGTGTGCGGCGGTCGTTCCGTTCATCCATGATGCCGGAGGGCGCCGGGGTGCGGCAAGCACCCCGGCGCCCTCCGGCTCTCCGGGTGCCGTGACCCGAAAGGGGCATCACTCCCGGTACAGGAAGTTGAAGCGTCCGATAGGAGCGGCGGAGCCGTTCTCGTAGAAGTCCATAACGGTCGGCTGCTGCATGTGGTCGCTCCACTTGAATTCAAAGTTCAGCTTGCCCGCCGGCATGAACGAACGGGGAAGCGCCAGCGTCAGGCTGTTGCCGCTTACGTGCAGGACGGCACGCCCGATGCTTTGCCACGTAAAGCTGCCCGGCTCGGCAGTCCGGCGGTAGGCTTCCACGGTCGCACGTCCGGCTGGGGCGGGCAGGCGGTTGATGACCAGATCATACCCCTCCCAGCCGGTATCCTGCCGGCGGTCTGTGTTAAGGAACAGCGTCATCCAGCCTTCACCTTCCCGCGGCGTGATGGGAGCGGCGCAGGTGACCCGGAAGAATACCGTGTCGGCATCCCGTGCAACGCGTGCTTCCAGAATGTCGTTTCGTCCTGAAGTGTTGACGTAGTGACAGTTGCCGAAGCCGTCCCAGTCGCGGTGCAGAGTCAATCCGCGCGGACTGCGGAATACAGGCGTCACATCGCGCCACTGCTTCCCGCCGCCGCGCACCGTGATGGTCTTTTCCGCCGAGACCGGCTGGCGCGCGCCCGCGCCTTTGAAACGGCGGATGTTGTGCGCAAGCTGGAGGTAATAGGTATCCAGATAGCCGTCCCGATCCATCTCGATGTCGCGGCTGTGCTCACGGTCGTACTGATCCACCATGGCAAGCTGGGTTGAGTCGTTGTCGCTCAGCCACGGCTCATGGAACTGCCCCATGATCCACTCATTCCAGCCTGTGACGAACACGATATCGGGATCGAGGTCAATGGCTCTGTCCCACTGCTCCTGGACATTGTAGCCGTACTTATAGGAATCGGGCGACAGGTGCGCAAAGCCGTCCCGCCCGGTATAGCTGCGCCCGAAAGTCTCCTTGTCGTTGAAATGCGTGCAGATACGCTCCGCGTTGGCGTTCTGCCCGACGCCGACCGTGACCAGTTCGCAGCTTCCGTCCGGGCGTGTGACATACTTGTTCTGCGGGAAGACCTCCAGCCAGCCCCACTGGTCGGGGCGCTTGGCGCCGCCCGCATACAGCGGCTGTCCGGGGCGGAAGGTGAAGAAATCCCGTATCTCGTTGAGCAGGCGCGTATCCGTTTCGCAGACGCCGGTCTCCGGAAGAGCGTCCGGGTATGCCATGACAAGAGGCTTCCCGTCCAGGCGGAACCACAGGTCGGAGTACAGCCCCGGCTTGTACAGATTCTGGTACAGCGCCCGGAGCATCAGCTCGGTCGAGTGTGCGGGGCAGAAGTTCATCATGAAGGCAACCTGCGGTGTGCGGATGCCGTCCTCGCGTGCCTCGTGCAGCCCCCGGAGCAGCGGCTCGTAGGCGTCACGCCAAAGCAGGGCGCCGTTGGTGCAGTCGAACATAATCATGTCCACCCCGGCGGCGGCAAGCAGGGCGGCGTGATGCCGGATGACCCACGGATCGGAGTTACGGTAGAAGCCGTAGAACGGCTCGTGCCAGTGACACTGGAACGGACGCTCACCCCATGCCGGATGATCCTTGCGGTATTCGGCAGCGGGATACTTTTCCAGCACGTCCACCACATCCACCGGACGCAGGTGCGCATGGGATTCCCGCCATGTCCAGTAGAAAATGCCTACCTTCCGATCCTTTTTTCTGCCCCGAACGTCCTCGACCGAGGCAACCCTGCGACCCAGCATATCCGTAGCTTCCCAGTCCTGCGCGCCGAGATCAATCAGCTTTTTCTCCGGCGTGGGGACATAGTCCGTCGCGCCGAATGCAGGCTCGGCGGAAAAGGTCAGACTGTGCAGGCGGGCACTGCCGTCCAACGTGACCGTGACCTCCCGGATACCCTCTGTGCGGTCAATAGGAAAAACAGCCTCGGTGCGTGCCTCCGCGTCGCTGGACAGCGCCGCCGTGCCGATCGGCATTCCGTCGGCATACACCGTTGCCAGCGAGGTGTTGCCGGACTCCGAGAAAACAAGCCTGCCGCTCAGCGCGCCGCAGCCGAAGTCCATATTGCCCGCGCGAAAAACGCCGGTTTTCTTATCCAATATCAGATTATCCATTTTATGCTTCCTTTCGTCTTGCGTAATCAGTCGTTGCCGTGTCTGACCCCGATGTCAGACACATAGTACCATACTTTTTCGCAAAAGTCAACAAGAAAGCAAACAATTCCCTTGACATTTTTGCCACGGGCGTGTATAATGGTTTTGCCAAGCCGGTGCGCACCGCGGCGCAGCCGCCGCGTGCTTCCCGGACACGGCACTGATACGTAAGGAGAGAATGTACCTATGAAACAGCAATTCACCGGAATCTTTGGGCGGGTATCTGCCCTGTTCCTCGCGCTCCTGATGGTAGCAGGGACGCTTTTTGCCGTTATCCCCGCGCTTCCGCTGCGCGTGTCGGCGGACACGACAGCATCCTCCGGTCACGCCATAGACTTTGACGAGAACATCATGCTGTCCGTCTTCTGGCCGCCCACACCTGCCTACATAAATGATGAGCAGTACAGGCTGATGGCGGATGCCGGCATCAACTGGGTACTGGGCGCGGGCGAGGAAACGCTTGCCACGCCTGCAAACCAGAAGAAAATGCTGGAGCTGTGCGAGAAGTACGGGATGCATCTGATCCTGCAGGACGGCAGCTTCGGCGGCAGTCTTCCCGGCAAATCCGAGCGCGTCATCCGCAAGCAGGTCGAGCGGTATACGGGCTACTCTGCGCTGGGCGGCTTCTACATTCTGGACGAGCCGTACAACCCGAACGGGTACGTTGAGTCTTACCTGAACCTCAAGAAGGCGTTTCCGGCAGGCTATATGCACCTGAACTTTCTGCCCAGCGGTTCGTACGGAACCGAGGAGCGGTACCAGGCTCAGATGAACGACTGGTGCCGCCTTTGCGCGGCGGGCGGGTATCCCGTGGATTACCTGATCTACGACCGCTACCCCTTCGGCTTGCAGGCGGGCAGTATGGATCGCAACGGCTTCTATGCCAATTTGCGTTCCGTACACGATGTGGCGCTCAAGAATGATGTCCGAACCGGCACCTATATTCAGACCGTGCGCCAGTCGGTTGCCTTCCGCCGTCCCACTGCTTCCGAGATTCGGTACGAGATGTACTCGGCACTGGCATTCGGCTTCAAACAGCTTTCCTTCTTCACGTGGTTTACGCCGGTCAACCGGAATGAGCCGTTTGAGGACGGTATCATCGGTTCGAACGGCGTACCGAACGCGCATTACGGGGACATCAAGACCATCAACCGGGAGATTCTCACGATCGGTCCCATCCTCGCCAAATGCGACGCGTTGGAAGTGTACCTGAACGGGACAACATGGGGACAGCCCGGCATTCCGAAGGACTTCTTTGTCCAGCCGGGCGGGAAGAATCAGAAGTATACGGTGTCCTTCCTGCGACACAAGGAAACCGGACGAAACTACCTGATGCTGGTCAATAACAATTTCGGAAAGCGGGCGACCGTCAATCTGAAGCTGGATCCGTCCATTACCGCACTCTATGAGGTCAGCCGCGAAAACGGCGGGTACATCCCGCTGGAGATAGCGGACAACTCGCTGGAACTGCAACTGGCTGCCGGAGACGGTGTGCTGCTGGCACTGCCGGAAGGGCTGGATTTCTATAAGCCTGCCACCGGTCAGCCGGATACGCAGGTCAATCTGGCGGCGGATGCGCTGATCACCTGCTCCCAGTCGCTCGGCGCGAACGGCTGTTACATGATGTACCTTAATGACGGCAAGCGCTTCTCCGACAGCAACACCGTCGGCTGGCGTTCCGTGGACAGCAATTCTCCCTCCGTTGTGCTGGATCTGGGGCGTACCATGCGCTTCAACCGCGTTGATCTGTATCCGGAAGGAACCTTGTTCACTTACGGAGACAGTTTTCCGGAGGACTTCACAGTCTCGGTCTCGCATGACGGCGAGCATTATACGCAGGTAGCCGCGATTACGGGTGCCGATGCCGGGAAGGCCGCTTCCGTCCGCCTGCCTGAGTCGTCCGAGGCACGCTATATCCGCATCGACATCACCAAGTGCCGCGGCAATTATGCCGGTTTTGCCGAGATCGAGGTCTACCAGGACGACGGATCCCTGCCGGCACCGGAGGTCTTTAATCCGCTGGATGACGGAAAGATCTGTGACTACAAGCCGGGGGAGGATCTTGCTTTCAAGAAAGATGTCTATCCCTCGTCCACCACGCCGGACGCCGGGTACCGCGCATGGGGCTGGGCTGCCGATTTTATCAATAACGGCGTGAACGGTCAGGGATGGACTTCCGATGTCAAGCGCAACAGCTCGCCCGACGCTACCGAGTACATGATCATTGATCTTGGCGATGTGTTTGCCGTGGATCGGGTGGTCGTGCAGACCATGGGCTGTTTCCCGGAGGATTACCGCATCGAATTGTCTACAAACGGCAGGGACTGGGTGACGCTCGCATCCGAAACCGGGGCACCGGATCATCCGGGCGGAACCGAGCTGTCCTACACCCCGCAGGACGGGCTTCCGATTATCGGACGGTTCCTGCGCTTTATCGGCACACGCCTGCGTGGCACTGCTGCCGATGGCTATATGCTCCAGTTGGGCAACATCTCCGCATACGGTACGCCGATCTGTGACACGACCGCGCTGACCGAAGCGATGGAAGCTTACAGGGCGACGGGCGGTGATACATCCGTCAAGGAGTATGCAGCCTGTGAGGCGGCTCTGAAAATGGAGTACCTCACGCAGTCGCGCGCCAATGCGTGTGCCAAAGCCCTGCGGGCACTGTTCGTGACCGAGGAGGAAACGACGACAGCGGACAGCGAAACGGCAACCGAGCCTGTCATCGAAACGGAATCTGTTACTGTCACGGATGCAGTACCCGAAAGCTCCGGCAGTGTTACGGAGGCGGACACGACGGCGATCGGCGCTGCCACGACAGCTTCCACATCCGGCGGAAAGGGTTGCGCATCGGCACTGCCCGCCGCATCCCTGGTTCTGCTGACCGGTCTGTGCGCACTGCCGCTCCTGCGGAAGAAACGGCACGGCTGATCTCTGCGGGGCATCCGCCATTCTCGCCGTACAGCGCTTTCTTAACGCAATAACCGCAGGGAAGGATTGAATTATAGTCATCGGTTCCTTGCTGGTTGGGGGCTTCCTTCAGGAAGCCCCCAATGTGTCCCGGCATCTCGCGGTTCTCCGTTTCCCCCTGCATCCCTTCAAAATCGTCACAAAAACCAAACAGCTTGCATTTTTGGCTACGGCGGACAGAGAAGCTGTGCCGGATCTGCACTGCCGGATTTTAATCTGCTTTTCCTGAGACTTTTTTCGAAAAAAACTATTGACAATTCGTCTCGATTATGCTATATTGTGGTGGCAATAAACGTAGCGCATTGCATAATCGTGCATATCGGCCGTGCGTCGGTGGTGCAAATACAAACCGCGCCATTCGGAACACGGCTTCCGATTTCCCGTACATAAGCGAAAGGAGCAAACTTATGAAACGATCTCTGCGTATATGCACTACTATGCTGGCTGTCCTCCTGCTGATCGGCGGAGCCGGCGGCTTTTCCTCTACCGTATCGGTTCGGGCGGCTGACAACGGGGCGCTCCGCACCTGGGCAGGCACTCCGATCGTACACCATGTGGGCGGCTACGATACTGCCGTGCGCACGCTGCATACGCTGGTATATGATTTCCTTGCACCGGATATCGGTTCCTATGCGTCGGATGCCAATTTTGCGTATACCGGCACCCCTGTTCTGAAGGATGCCCGCCTGACGGTGCCGGACGGCAAGACCGCCGCTATCGGCTCCGGCGTCTTCCTCGGCGATGATTACGCACTGGAGAAGGGGTACGTATCCTTTGATTTGTGCCTGAAAAACGGTGCCGTTACGCTGGGTCTGCGCAACGCGAAGAAGGCGACGGTTCCCACCAATCGCGGCGTGTGGTTCCGGTTTGACAATGCCGGCTTCGTGACCGTGACCGAGAAAACGAGCGGCCTGGCAGTTCAGGTGCCGTTTACAACAGATCTTTCTACGGTGGCAAAGACCATTACGGCATATGAGGATCGCAGTGCCCTGCGGCTTGTTTGCGGCGAGTCGGCGATTTTGACGGTTGAATATCCCGACCGGACGCACCTGCGTGTGCTGGACGGTACGGGCAGATTGCTGGGCGAAACAGATAAGAGCGATGTGGATGAGGCTGGCTACTTTACGCTGTACATGGAAGCGTTGGGGGAGGGAAGCTACATCGACAACGTAATATTCACGCACGTCAGCGAGGAAAAGAAAACGGCAGAGCCGCAGACGGAAACGCGCAGAATTGACTACTCCACGTGGACAGCGACCGATGCGCTGGGACGCACGACCGCAGACAACGGGACAGCGGGCGACCCCAATGAAAACCGCTATGTCGGATTGTTTTACTTCCTCTGCTGGGTCGGCGCGGGACAGCACGTGCAGGACAACACCAAGCTGTACCTGGACGGCGGCATCGACGGGGTGAAGGAGTTTTTCGCCTCGGGTAGGGGCGGCGAGGCGTATTGGGCGGAGCCGTACTTCGGCTACTACCGCAACACCGACTCGTGGGTTTATCGCAAGCACGCCTATATGCTGAAGGCGGCAGGCGTGGATTTCATATTCTTGGACATTTCCAATGAGGAAGTGTTTGTAAACGGGCACATGACACTGTTTGATACCTGGCTCCGGATGCGGCGCGAGGGGATTGACACGCCGCAGATCGTTTTCTTCTGCGGCGATAGTCCCGCCACCTTTGCATCGCATATCCAAAAGCTGTACACCACGGTGTATTCGGACGAAAACTGGGATACCTACAAGGAACTCTTTTTCCTGTGGGAAGGAAAGCCGCTCATTTTCGGCAACACCGGATCCCTTAATGCGACTCAGCTCCGGACGCTGAACAAGAAATTCACGGTGCGCGGAAGCTGGGCGTGGGTGAATCAGAACAACTACTGGCCGTGGCTGCAAGAGTACAGGATGTCGCGGCAGAATGCAGTCAAAATGGAGAACGGCGGCTGGGGACGCAGTGCCGACGGCAGACCGGAATCCCTGTCGGTGGCGCTGGGGCACCACGCAACGACCAGCAAGGGACGTAGTTTTGCCAACGGGCGACAACCGGACAACCGGCTGAACGACTACGAATTCTCTTCCATTGAGCGCGCCGGGCAGGGGCTTGGCTTTTCCGCACAGTTTGAGGCGGCGATGGCGCTGATCGGGAAAAAGATACCTGCCGAGGATCCCTTCGTGCTGATGATTACCGGCTGGAACGAGTGGATTGCCGGCTGTTTCCGTGACACAGGCAACTTCTGCAACGGAACCGCTGATTTCCGCTACGTTGATAACTTCAACGCCGAGTTTTCCCGCGACGCCGAACCGATGCGCAACCGGAACGGATACGGCTTCGGCGACAACTACTACTACCAGATGTCCGATTATATCCGGCGGTTCAAGGGCATTGCCGCGACGCCGACGGCGGATCATCAGACGACCGTTGACATTTATGATCTCGGCACATGGGCGGACATAAAGCAGACCTACATGGATTCGATCGGCGATGTGGAGCATCGCAACAGCATTTCCTATGATGCGGATTTCCGCTATATCAACGGTTCCGGGCGCAACGATTTTGCGTATGCGCAGGTGTCGCAGGATGAGGACAACCTGTATTTTCTGGTGAAATGCGCGCAGGACATCATTGTGGACGACGGCGCAAACTGGATGAACCTGTATTTGGATACGGACGGTGATGCCACGAACGGTTGGGCGGGCTTTGATTTCCTCATCAATCGCGACCGGGACTCCTTCGCCGTGACGGTTGACCGGATTTTCGGTACCGATATGCAGTATGAAACGGTTGGCGGAGCGTACTATACGGTGCAGGGGCAGTACATGACCGTGCGCCTGCCCAAGCAACTGCTGGGGCTTTCGGGGAAGGTAGCCGCGCTGAATTTCAAGTGGGCGGACAATTCCGTGGATCCTGCGGCAGAGGGCGTCAAGGACGTCATGGGCTTTATGGATCTGGGAGACACGGCGCCGGATGATCGCTTCACCTTCCGGTACCTCTGCGAGGAGTACACGACTGCGCCGGAGCGGGCAGTAACCTTTGACACCGCAAACCGCACCGTCAGCCTGACGACCGCGCAGGCGGTGCAAACCGGCGTGTCCTATGAGACAAAGCTGGTGGATCGGACGGTCAACACGCTGTTCGATATGGAACGGGAACGTGCAGGCAGCTTTATCGACAGCACCTCGCTTGCGGCGTATTTCCAGCACGGTATCGGAACCTCCACCAGTCAGGCGCAGATATTCAAGGGAAAATCGGGGAATATCCTGCGGCTGACCGGCTACTCGGACGTGCGTACATGGAACGACGTCAAGGGAAGCTACGAGCTGTCTGTGCGGTTGCACATGGTGGACATAGGGAACAGCGGCGTATACATCCGCGGCGAGATGCCCGGCAAGCTCTCGCCCAAAAACCCGGCGAACTACAATGTCAATATGTGCTTCAACTACTTTGAATGGGACTGGTATTCGGAAAACGGCGGCAGGTTGTTCGGCGGGTCGTCGCTTGCCGGCTCCGGCATCGGTATCATACCCATGAAGGACGGGCTGGATATCCGTATCAAGCGCTATGCGCCGGACGGCTTGACTGTTGCGTCGGCAGCCCACTGGTTTGCGTATCCGGACGGCTATACGCTTGAGGACGATACGTGGTTCACCCTGCGCTGTACCGATGACGGCACGACGGCAAAAATCTTCTTCAATGATGTTGAGATATGCTCGATACTGCTGGAAAAGCCGGGCGTGACCTATGCGTCGGACGGGACGGAGCAGGAGTACTACGGCAAGGCAACACTGATGGATCCTGATGGAACCGTTCTGCTTGAGGTGGAGAACACCCGCCTCAATTCCTCCGGGTCGCAGATCGCACTGACTACCCGGTCGCAGACGATGGAGGTTGACGATCTGTCGGTGTCCTATGTGGAGCATATCGTTGAGGGCGGGCACCTGACGTCGGATTTTGCGGCTGTCATGACCGAGCAGACCTTTGCGCTGGATGACCGTCTGCTGAAAACCCTGAATATGGGGAACGGTTTCCGGACGGATGCCGATGCAACGGGCGAAACTGCCGGAACCGAGTCCGATCCGGAATCTGCTCCCGATACGGAGCGTGATGCGGAAACGACTGCCGCTTCTGCCGCCAAGGGATGCAGCTCGGCGGCGGGCGGGCTGTGCGCTGTGTTGGTTCTGATCGGCGCCGTGCCGGTTATCCGCTGTCGCAGAAAGGATGATTGAGTATGGAACTGAATTGCGGTGTCTTCCGCCTGTGTGCCTTTGCGGATGAAGCGGCGGCGGACAGGGCAGGGCAGATACGTGCGCTCCGTGACAACCGGATGAGCCTGCTGGAAATCCGGAATGTGGACGGTGTAAGCATTGCAGACCTTCCGGAGGAGACGGCGCGCCGCTTCCGGGAGGAGCTGGATGAGGCGGGTATCCGCGTCTGGTCGATCGGCTCGCCGGCGGGAAAAAGTGATATTCACGCGGATTTTGGACAGGAGGAGCGTCGGTTTGAGCGCCTGCTGCGCATGGCGGAGATATTTGATGCTTCCTGCATCCGCCTGTTCAGCTTTTACGGCACCGGTGGGGAGGAATGGTACTTTCCCGAGGTCTGCCGCCGCGTGGAGACATTTGTCCGCATGGCAACTGACGCAGGCGTTATCCCCTGCCACGAAAACGAGAAGGGCATCTGGGGCGATACCGCGCCCCGGTGCCGGGCGCTGCATGAGGCTGTGCCCGGATTGCGGGCGGTTTTTGATCCGGCAAACTTCGTGCAGTGCGGGCAGGATGTCATGCAGGCATGGGAGGCGCTGTCGCCCTTCGTATACTACGGGCATATCAAGGACTGCAATGCGGCGGGGCAGATTCTGCCGCCCGGCGACGGCATCGGCGCTCTGCGGCAGTACCTGCCGCTGTTGGCGGCGAAAGCCGGCGATACGGTGCTGACGCTGGAGCCGCACCTGGCGGATTTTGTCGGGCTGGCTGGATTGGAGGAGGACGGCGACCGCAGTGCCGTCGGGCAGGTCATGCGCTTTCCGGATAACCGCGCGGCGTTTGACTATGCGGCGGATTGCTTGCGCGGCATTCTCTCCGATATCAATGTGTAAGCTCGCCGGGTCATCCCCGGTTGAAAGAAAGGACAGGAACATGAAAATCGGCGCACAGTTTTTCACCATCCGGGATTATTGCCGTACCCCGGAAGCACTGGACGAATCCCTGAAGAGGGTGGCGGACATCGGCTACCGCCACATTCAGCTTTCGGGCGTCTGCCCCTACGAAGCGGACTGGATGGCAGAGCGACTTCGCACCTACGGGCTGTCGGTCGAGATCACGCATTTCGACTACAACCGCATTCTCCGCGACCCGACCGGAACAATCCGGTTCCACGATGCGATGGGTTGCCGCTGGATCGGTATCGGTTCCAATCCGCGCGGTGTGAACCCCGAGGGACTTGCCGCTATGGCGGCGGAGATCAAGCCGGTACTGCCCGCGCTCATTGCAGGCGGTCACAGGTTTATGTACCACAATCACCATATGGAGTTTGCCCGCTTCGACGGGAAGACCTTCCTTGATCTGCTTTGCGAAACCTTTACCCCGGAGGAGTGCGGCGTGACGCTGGACACCTACTGGGTGCAGGCGGGCGGCGGGGATCCCGCATACTGGCTCCGGCGGCTGTCCGGTCGGGTTGACTGCGTTCATTTCAAGGATATGGTGTTCTCGCCGGAGGACAAGGCAGTCCGGATGGCGGCGATCGGGGATGGCAACATGAACTACCCGGAAATTCTTCGCGCCTGCGAGGATGCCGGTGTGCAGTATGCGTTCGTCGAGCAGGACAACTGCTACGGCGTTGATCCGTTCCTGTGCCTGAAGCGCAGCTATGACTGGCTGCACGCGCAGGGGCTTGAATAAGGCGGCAACCCCGGAAGCGCCCTGTGCGGCGAAGGCAAGGGCAGGGCGCGCAATATAACGAAATGCAGAATCGGGAGGAATCTGGCATGAAAAAGGTTAGACTCGGCATCATAGGCATGGGTAACATGGGAACGGGACATCTGGATCACACGCTGACGGGGCGCACGCCCGAAATTGAGGTTACGGCTGTGGCGGACACCAATCCTGCCCGTCTGGAGGCAACGAGGGCGTTGCTGAACAAGCGGCGGGCGGATTATCCCGACCTGCAGCAGCCGGATATCGCGCTGTTCGGAACGGCGGAGGAGATGCTGAACTCCGGGCTGATTGATGCGGTGGAGATTGCCGTTCCGCACTATGATCACCCCCGGTACGCGATTGAGGCGATGCGCGCGGGCATTCACGTCATGTGCGAGAAGCCTGCGGGTGTATACACCCTGCAGGTGCGGGAGATGATGGAGGAAGCGGACAGGCATCCCGACATCGTGTTCGGCATGATGTTCAATCAGCGGACAAATCACGTCTACCGCAAAATGAAGGAGATCATGGATTCTGGCGCGCTGGGGCCGATCCGGCGCACCAGCTGGATTATTACCAACTGGTACCGGAACCAGGCGTACTATGATTCGGGCGCGTGGCGTGCCACGTGGTCGGGTGAGGGCGGCGGCGTTCTGCTCAATCAGTGCCCGCATAACCTGGATCTGTGGCAGTGGATTTGCGGTATGCCGCGCCTTGTCGATGTCCGGATGCACTTTGGCAAATGGCACGACATCGAGGTGGAGGATGACGTGACAGCGTACGTGGAGTACCCGAATGGCGCGACCGGAACCTTTATTACCTCGACCGGGGATACGCCCGGCACGAACCGTTTTGAAATCGTGTGCGATGGCGGCACACTGACCACGGACGGCGGTACGCTGCATCTGACCAGGTTGGAAGTGCCGGAGTCGGTGTTCACGCGGGAGAATAAAACGCCCTTTGCCAGCCCGAAAGCGGCTTCCTGCAACGTGGAAACGGACGGCAAAAACGAGCAACACGTCGGCGTTATGAACGCCTTTGCCGGGGCTATTCTTCGCGGAGAGCCTCTGGTGGCTGACGGCAGGGAAGGCATCCGGGGACTGACTATTTCCAATGCCATGCATCTGTCCGCGTGGACGGGCAAGCCGGTTGAACTGCCGCTGGATGAGCATCTGTTCCTCAATCTCCTTCTGGAGCACGTCAAGACGTCCCGCCGTAAAGAGGGCATTGAGTCGGTCTTCGCGTCTACCGAGGGAACCTACAACGCGTAAAAAAGGATGCCGCTGAGGCGACCGTCCAACTGCCGGTGTACCCGATTCAACCAACGGTATGTTGACATACAGGGAATTTTCGTGTATACTATCCATATACGATTTCAATCTCTGCAATGTGTGCCGGCGGATTTCCGCCGGCACCGGAAAGGATGTGAACCATGGCAACCAACGGTACCGCAAAGCAACCCCGTTCCAAACGCCGCAAGGACACCCTGCGCTACTACAATCAGTCTGACTGGATGCGCCCAACAGGCCTCGGTGCGATCATCGCCGCTGTCGTGCTGTTCTATTTCGGCTGGACGTACGTGTCCTATATTCTTGACTCGCTGCTCATGCCCGGCGGACTATTCCTTTTCTTCTACGCTTCTGTCCGGCACACCAGCGATGCCGATGTGGAAAAGGAACGGGAAACCCTCCTGCGCGATTTTGACAGCTCCGTTACCGGTGCGGAGGATTATGACCATGCGGTTCTGCGTCAGCCTGCCAGCCTGCTTACCGACGGCTGGATTGCCGATGGCGACGCGCGGTATTTCCGCCGCACAAAAGGCGGAAACGTTATCTCCGACCGTTTTGTCCGCTCGCATCTGTTCTTCACCCGCGACGCGTTGCTGGTCTGTGCACGTGAGGTTTCCATTACGGAAATGGATGCCGATACCGGCGCCGGATACACCGACCGCACTATGCGGATTCCTTTTGCGGATATACGCAGTGCCGGACTGGACGAGGAGCGCGTCCGCGTAACGCTGACCAAGGGCGGCAAGCCTGCGACCATGAGTACCTGCACATTGGTGTTGACAGGTGCCGCCGGAGACCTGCTTCGTCTGCCCGCACGCAACGATATGGACGCTTCCGCCTTTTGCGATGCCGTGAACCGACGTGTCAAGGAAGGCAAGTAAGAAAAAAGAGATGCCGGTGTGCCCCAAAGCTCATTTTGAGCTTTTGGGCACACCGGTGTTTTCTCTGATTTGTTGCTGTTACCGGTGCCGGTGTTGGTATTGCTGCTTTTAGGACGTCTCTGCTCCCTGTGTATCAGCCTACGGCTTCGGAAAATTTCACAGGGGCCCTTGCAAAAGTCGGCGCTTTGTGCTATACTGTGTGACAAAGAGTGACAAAGACGGTAGCCTCGCTGGCGGGGACGCATCTTCGGATCGGATCTGACTGCCAAACGGCTCCTGCAACGAAAGGATTTTTATGCTGACGGCTGTGCCGATAACAACAGACAGTAAGGACTTCAAGGAAATCAAACACCTGTACATTGCCGCGTTCCCAAAGAGTGAACGCGTGCCGCTCAGGGATCTGCTACGCCATGACGGCGCGAGTGAATTCGTCGCTGGTTACGATGGCGAAACATTTTGCGGCTTTTACTCCGCGCTGACTTTCGGGGATATTACGCATATCCTGTTCCTCGCCATTGACGAGCGCCTGCGCGCACATGGTTACGGCTCCGCCATGCTGGACATCGTGGCGGCGGCACATCCCCATAACCGCATTATCGTGGATGCCGAGGCGGAGGATCCGGCGGCATCCAATAACGAGCAGCGTATCCGCCGCATGGCTTTTTACGCGCGGAACGGGTATTGCAGATCCGGCATTGCTTACATCTGGCGCGGGGTTCCGTACGAGATACTCATTCGGGGCGGAACCATCACCGAGCAGGAATTCGAAGGCTTTTGGGACAACCTCGATGAGGAGGAACGCAAGGAAATGTGAGAATTCCGGAGCGCCGGGACAGAGCGCGGTGCCGGACGGGCAATTGAATCTCAGAAAGGAAAATGCAAAGGCGTGTGATGCCCATTAGGTGATGTTTGTGCATCACGGACTATGCTAAAGTGCATTTCTAAGCTAAATCGTTTGAAATAATCAAATAACATCTTGCAAAAATCGCTCGTATCGTGTATAATATGATTACGACAAAGATACTCGTGGGGGAGCGCAAAGATGGCAAGACGATACGAAATCGATGATGCCTAGTGGGAGAAGATCAAACCATTTCTCGGTAATACACCAAAGAAAACCGGAAGACCGCAAGCGGATAACCGCAAACTCTTGAATGGAGTTCTCTGGATCATGCACACCGGGGCTCCATGGCGTGATCTTCCGGAATACTATGGTCCGTGGCAAACCGTGTACAAACGGTTTTCTCAATGGGAGAAAGACGAAAAACTCAAGCAGTTGTTTGAAAGTGTTCGCAAGAATCCGGATATGCAGGATTTGTGTATTGACGGAACTTATATAAAAGCGCATCGGTCAAGTGCCGGTGCAAAAAAGGGGCTCCGGGATATGATGATCATCAGCATATCGGAATCAGCCGAGGGGGAAGATCGACCAAAACCCACGCGGTAGTGGATGGACTCGGCTACCCTTTGGTACTGGAACTCACCGGTGGACAGGTACATGATGGAGTCATGATGCAAAATTGTCTTGAACAGTTCGATATTTCCGGCAGTACTGTTCTTACTGACAAAGCCTATGGTTCGCGGAAAAACCGTGAATACATCGCGAACCGTGACGCTGATTTCTGTATTCTGCCAAAGTCGAATTCAGTTGATCCGTGGCACACCGATTTCTATCACTACAAAGAAAGGCATCTTTGCTTCCTTCTCATAAGGATGAATTATGAGAAGCAAAAACAATTGGGCGGGAAGGACGAACAGTTTCGGCTGTTCGTCCTTTTCGTTTTGCGAAAGGCTTTGTGAGCCTGAATAACTTATGCGATCCTTTTCGAACTGAAAGGAATACTTGGCTTTGTGTTGCTTTCCGTTATTGTTTGCCTTGCGTCAAAGCTTTTGCGAAAGCTGTATTTGATTATTCCGGCGATCGCGGCGCTGACGCTGATGCTGTATATGTTGATAAAGAAATATTGCGTAGTGGGGACTTTTCAACTGTGAGTTAAAGCAGTCGTCGCCCGAATGCCTTGACAGGGGGGCGCCTGCCCTATATAATGGTATCTGAGCACTGGTGATTCAATTCTTAGAAACGGGGAGATTAATATGGATATGTTTATTGGAGAAAATATCAGGCGTTTGCGTCGTGAGAAGGGAATTACGCAGGAGGTGTTGGCAGAGCGTTTGCACGTCTCGGCCGCAGCTGTTTCGAAGTGGGAGCGCGGAGATAGCATCCCGGATATCGGAATGCTATTGCCGCTTGCATCCTATTTCAACGTATCAACGGATGAACTTCTTGGGGTAGACTCGGCTAAAACAAGGGAAAAGGTGAAAATCGTCTTTGAAGAACGGAATCGCTTGTCCGCTCTCGGCAAGGAGCGCGAGGCGTTCGCTCTGATTGTAAACGCTCACAGGGAATTTCCGAACGATTGGCAGCTTATGGAGGACTATATGTGGAAGCTCGTCTATGATCCGTATCTTGATGACCGGAGAGGCGATATTGCGCATAAAGAGGAGCTGTACGATCTTTGCGAGCGGGTGCTTGACGAGTGTCCGGTGGATCAGGTGCGCTATTCAGCGCTGAACATCCTTGAAGGACTGTACAGTTTGGACGGTCGAAGTGACAGGGCGCTGGAAACTCTAAACCGCTTTCCGACCATGTACTATTCACAGGAAAACCTGCTCACGCTTTTTTATGACGAGGGCTCCGACGAATGGTGGGCGGCTGTACGTGCGAAGATTGCGCAGTTCGCCGAGACGATGGTGGTAGACATTCGGAATCTTGCGCTGAAAACCGAGGATCCTCGTGAGTCCATTCGCGTTATGAAAAAGGCGGTCGCGCTGTGCGAGCTGGTGTACGATGAGGGGGATTACTGCTTCTTGTATACGCATCTGTCCGATCTGTACATCTTCATTGCCCACCGATACGTCAGAATTGATGACACGGACACTGCGCTCGACTGCTTTGAAAAGGGCTTTCTGTATGCTAAGGCGTACGATAATCTTCCGCTGACGAAGACGCATACATCGTTCCTTGTCCGTGGCAATGTCTATGACAAACGCAATACAAGCTCTATGACAGACCGAAATAAGGTCGCAGAGGAACTCGAACACCTTCTTGAAAGCGGTTCCTACTAGCAGTTGCAGGATACCGAGCGAATGCGGGCACTGATTGCCGCATATCAGCCGCTTTGCGGCAAGAAAGCGCTCTGAAGCGCCTGTCGACCCACTGCTCACAAATCCTCAACTAACAATGGAAGAGATCATCCCGTGGAAAGCATGGGTAGAAATGATCAGACCGTACTATCCGAAGGGAGCGCATGGGCGACCTGTTCGGGGTATCGAGACGATGCTGCGGATGTATCTGATGCAGACATGGTTCAACCTGTCCGACGAAGGGACAGAGGACGCCATATATGACAGCTACGCCATGCGTAGTTTTCTTGGCATAAATTTTATGACGGAACAGGTTCCGGATGCGACAACCTTGCTGAAGTTCCGCCATCTGCTTGAGAAACACAACATCGGAGAGAAGATTTTTACTGACATCAGGGATCGCCTTGAGGAATCCGGCTTGCTGATGCATGGCGGTACGATTGTGGATGCTACCATCATTTCTGCTCCCAGTTCCACGAAAAAACGTACAGGAACCCGAGATCCGGAGATGCATTAGACGAAGAAGGGGAATCAGTGGTATCATGGGATGAAGGTTCACGCCGGAGTGGATGCAGGAACGGGGTATATTCACACAATCGAAGGCACGGCTGCCAATGTCCATGACTCTACAGAAACTACTAAACTGATCCGGAAGGATGACCATGTCGTGTACGGAGACTCAGGATACCTGGGTGTTCCGAAACAGGAGGATGTCATAAAGGATGAACACCTGTCCCAAATCGATTACCGCATTTGTAAGCGTCCCT